>CAJHYQ010000038.1_pt1 | contig 88326 bp, 68 predicted proteins | sample 9198721 | NCBI WGS metagenome assembly CAJHYQ01 (sample SAMEA7708357, study PRJEB35096) | sediment metagenome | biome: marine neritic benthic zone biome [ENVO:01000025]; feature: sediment [ENVO:00002007]; material: shallow marine sediment [ENVO:03000034] sea grass bed [ENVO_01000059] ... | reverse complement strand
TGGGACGGTCTGATTTACTCGACCGACGGGCGTCTTGAAGATGCGGTTGTTCTTCAAACGCTAAACGCCATTGCCGAGGGCCGCGACATTAGTGATGTGTCGATTGGCCTTAGGGGATCATTCTTTCTGATCATTTTCGATAAGAAGAGTGTCCGCAGCTATGCGTTTGTCGACGACAGCGGGCTCTATTCCGCATATCGCGGGAGTGATGCTGTTTCGAATTCCTTCCTGCCGCTCCTCGCCGAGGACAGATTGGCTGGGGAATTAGATCCCCAGTCGGTTGTCGAGTTTCTTCAACTGGGTTGTGTTTATTTCGGTGATACGCTTTCTCCACGAATTAAGAGGATTGCGGCCGACGAGTTGGTGGTTGTGGACTCAGACGGCGTTCATACCAAACCCAGGCCGGTGTCTCATATTGATGATCCACCGGTCTACCGAGATCTATTCGAAGCAACGGCCCCGCTCGCCCAGGCTTTGCGAGGGAAGAGTGTCGCCTTGGATCTGACAGGCGGATTCGACTCACGTCTTCTGGCGTGTTTGCTGGCTCACCATGGAATCAAGTTTGAGGGGAGCATCTCGAGTTATGAGGGTCACGTTGATCAACAACTTGCACGCCAAGTGGCAGAGGCACTCAACGTCCCATTTCATTATTCCGAGTATCATACAGGCGACCTGGCTGAGGAATTACCCGAAGTTCTTCTTCGTACGGACGGTCTGTGTGGGACCGTGGGCACTTGTCACCGTTTGTTGAAATTGTCTGAGCAACGACATGGTCGCGGAGTCGCGCTCAGTTTGAAGGGTCAGGCCGGCGAGCTCTACAAGGATTTCTTTTGGACACAAGACTTCCCTTTCTATCGCCGCAAACGCAGTCAGCTGCAGCGTCTTCACCGACTGCGTCTTGAGTTTGAGCTTCTTTCACAAGATGTGCTTACGGATGCTGCATTCGACCAATTCCTGATTTCACGGCGAAGGCGGCTTGAGCGACTTGAGGACTACATTCTTCCGCTGAATACGCAGACCTACGACAACATTTACTTCCGCGAACGCGGGCAGACCTGGAATTCGCGTGAGAACAGCAGTTGCCAGTGTCGCGATCTGCCGATCCATGCGCCGCTTTCAGAGGTGGAAACCGTCAAATTGGGATTTGGGGCGCCACGGCGTCAGAGGTTTTACAACCGGCTGCACAGACGGTATATCACGAAGGTATCTCCCGAAGCAGCCAGAATTCAAACGACCGACGGCACCTCAGCGTCGTCCGAATGGATTCGCATGATGATGGACACGAGCGGCTACGCAACGAACAAGGCCAAAAAGCTATTGAAAAAAGTCAGTCAAGTCGTCCTCAACAAAACCCAGTTTGCGCCGGCGGCCTTCGACGTAAACTTCGGGGCAACGGATTTGATCGTCCAAAGCGACATTGGCCAATCGGCACTCGCCACTTTGAAGCAGCATGACATCGTACGAGAGTCGGTTTCATTTGATCAGATATCACCGCGCTTTCGCGAGAACTTCGTCGTGCTGGGCTGGGTCCTGTCGAGAAACCATGAAGTAATCATGCGCGCTGAAACGCAGGGCCCTGGTACCCCGCCAAGTCTCGGGGCCAACGCGACAGGTGAGCATTAACAGCTGATGTTCTCTTCTGGCGACAAGGCATCGCCACCTCGCCGTCTAGTGTGAGTTGTGATCAGTCCGTGAACCGAGGTGCAGACCTGTTCGGAAGATAGGCAGCAGGCAGAGGGTTACGACACGCCCACGCCCGGTGGCACAGAGGCTCGGGTTTAACTTTTTGAGCTCGATCTCGGAGAATCTGGATCGATGAATGCGACCGATCCCGGGCCCAAACTACTATCTGTACAAAGATCCCTTTTTTTTACATACTGAAGGATGCAGTGGAGGGGCTGTTCACGATTCAGTGCGCAAGGAACAGAGAGATGAAAACAAATCGCATCCGGGGCTTCACACTTGTCGAGCTGTTGGTGGTCATCGCCATCATTGGTGTCCTTGTTGGTTTGCTTGTCCCGGCCGTGAACTTCGCGCGCCAAACAGCACGCAAAACGGAGTGCCTCAACAACGTGCGTGGGCTTGGCAACGCGATGCTGTTGCATGAGACGGATAAGAATTACTTTCCAGGTCGCGTGAATCTAGTTCGCGCCAATCTGGGACACGAGATTCCCGTGTCCTGGATGACAAAGCTGCTGCCGTACATCGAGCAGGGAAACGTCTGGGATCAGGTCATCAATGATCCGGACCCGAGCGTTCCGGATGATCCGATTCGCTACGCGATCGCTCTTGAGATCGCCACTTGCCCGAGTGATCCCCCCCTCAGTCAGAACAATCCCGCCCCGACCAACTACGTCATCAACTGTGGTATCTGGGACCGAGACTTTGGCAGCAACTCGAATCAATGGAATGATCTGCGCGCCAACGGGATCGGACACGTGATCCGCAATAATTTCTCGCAGAACAAAGTCGACATTGGCTACATCGGTAAGAACGACGGCGGCTCGCAGACCATCTTGGCCAGTGAGAACGTCAATGCGGTGTCCTGGGTGACCTTGGAAGAGGGGCTTCATGGTTTCGTCTGGACACTGCAGGATCAATGGTTGCCCGAGACGCAGGCACCTGAAAGAGGGCGCCAGTACCAAATCAACAAAGGGAGAGACCGCTTTCTGGATGACCAGATTATGGAAATGGCCAACAGCGGCGATGTTGACAAGCTTGTCTCTCTTGCTCGTCCGTCAAGTAATCATTCGGGCGGTGTCAACTCCGTCTTCTGTGACGGACATGGACAATTCATTTCCGAAGACGTCGATGCCCGAGTTTACGCTCAGCTGATGACGACCGCGAGAAGTCAAGCGCGCCATCCGCTGAACCCTGAAGCAAGCGGGAACAACTGGATGCAAGTGCCGATCGTGACGCAGATGACTACGACTCTGAAAGCCGGCGACTATTAATCGATTTATCGAGATCGGTTTTCGTTCTGTGTCAACTCTGTGCTCCGTAAAGGCTTTCTGCTGCACGAAGTCAGAGAGCTTTCGGTAAGCATCCCTCACGGAACGATCGCGGCGCATGTCGAAAAGCTTTGATCCGTATTACCAGTGGTTGGGGATTCGCGAAACCGAGAGACCGCCCAATCACTATCGCTTGCTCGGCATCGAGATGTTCGAATCGAACATCGACGTGATCACAACAGCTGCCGATCGGCAGATGGCGCATCTCCGGACTTACCGGCACGGGAAGAACAACGAGCTTTCCGAACGGCTCTTGAATGAAGTCTCGGCGGCCAAGGTTTGTCTGTTGGATGTGGACAAGAAAGCAGCCTACGATCTGGCCCTGCGCGCGGGCATGACACCCGACGCACCGCCCGCACTGCCGCCAGAATCCAAGGGCCCGGCTCCAGAATCCAAGGGTCCGGAAATCAATCTTGCCGAAGACGATCTTGGCCCCACCAGGACCGGGCGGGCAAAGCGCACGTCACGTCATTACGTGCCATCGATAGTGCTCGTCAGTTCGTTGGTCCTGCTGGTGATCGTACTGTTTGTTCAGTTCGGACCTTTCACCGGCGGTGATGCAGCGCCAGACCCGACACTCATGACCGACGCAAGTGACGGTGGCCAGCTCGAGCCTCCCACGGATGAGCCAGATCCGGAAGATCCAGGTCCCGATGAGCCCAGTCCCGATGAGCCCGGTCCGGACGACCCACCGACAGAAGACATTGTCGATGTCACGCCCCGAGACAATGACGTTACGCCAACCGAGCCCGCTGTGCCCACATCGGGCAGCGACCCGGCTCCCTGGATGAATCGAAACGAAGATAGTTGGAAACGTCCCGAGTTCCTGCCGACAAAACCATCCAGCGCGGTACTGCAGGCGATTTCGCTGCGCAATCTTGATTCGGCTCGAGAGATGCTTAGCACGATGCGGGCGGAACAGCTGCTGCAGCACCGTGATGATGTCGATCAACTCAGACTTCTGCTCTACTCGATTGACCGCTTTTGGAATGCCTTTAACGAATCGCTGCTTGCCGCGCGAGAGGGCGATACCGTGATGTATCGTGGCCAACCAACTCAGATCGTCTCGATCCAGTTTCCGACAAAGATCGAGCTGGAGGCTTCCAACGGACAACGCCGGACATTCGGACTACGGCGTGCTACCGTTGACCGTGACCTCGCGATCGGAATGGTTGAGCTTCGATTTGCCGGTTCGCCGGCGGCAGCTTGGCGACTGATCGGGCTGTTCCTGGCGACGGATCGTCGGGGTGGCGATGTCGACGAGGGACGGGAGTATCTAACGCGAGCCGAGTCTCATGGTTTTGATGGCACCTACCTGCTGCAAGTAATTGACAACCTTTCCCAGCAAAAGGATCGACGCGTTGTGACCGTTCCGGTCGAGACCGTTGATGATGCCAGTGGCTCAGATGACGCGAGCAAGGCCGCCATTCCGCCGAAGGATGCCTACGACCAGAAGAAGCGCGAATTCAGAACACTTGAGCCAAACCCCGCGCGCTGGATCGAGACGGCGCGGCGAACGACGGATGACGACGTCGGTCGATATGTGTTGCTAAGTGAGGCAGCACGGTTGGCCGTCGCAAACGGTAACGTCGATGCTGGAATGATGGCGTTGGACTTGTTGCATCAGCACTACGACGTCGAGGTCTGGAAACTACGCTACGAGATGGCTCAAGACCTCGTCCGCAAACAGAAGGGAGCGGCGCGTCGTCGCCTGGCTAACCAAGTGCTCCAACTCTCCCATCAGGCTGTGATGGAGGACAACTATTCCGAAGCGGATCGGTTCGCAGAGTTGGCGATCAACATCGCTCGCAGCACGCGCGACAAATTCTTCCGCGACCGACTCGTTCAAACCCGAGGTCGCGTACAGCAGATCGCCAAGGCCTACAGCGATACACGTTCGGCCGCTGAACTCCTCAAGAAATCGGATGACCCCGCCGCGTGCACTCAAGTGGGTGAGTTCTTGTGTTTTGCGAAAGGAGACTTTGCCAACGGTTTGGCGCTACTCAAGACCGGTCAAGATGCCGGAATGCGGAAGTTGGCCACCCGCGATTTAGCAGGTCCGCGAGGCGGTGCGGATCAGGTTCAGCTGGGCGATGACTGGGCACTTTATGCCGAGTCACTTGACGGTCTGTATCAGTTGCATGCCATCGAGCGTGCTCGGTTTTGGTACGAAAAGAGTCTGCGGTGGCTGCAGCCTGAAACTGCTCGTGGTGTCAAAGACAAGTTGAATCAGATCGCAGTGAGCGTCGGACGGGCAGAGCGTGTGCTTGATGCGACGCGACTTTATCCGGTCACGGTCACGGTTGGATATGGCAAATTCGGGGTCAACGAGAATCCCAATCTGAATGATGCAACAATCCGTGCCTTGCCCGTGATCGATGGCCGAAAGATCTCACGTTATCTGTGGGCCCACGCACCATCCAAAATCGAATACGTCGTTCCGCCAGGTGCAAAAGGATTCTCGGCGATGGGTGTCTTCAACGATACGAATGCGACCGATGGCGCGCAGTTCGTCGTTCTCGTGGACGGGCGTCAGGTTTTCACGAGTCGGACCATCAATCCCGGCCAGACGGTTGACGTTAACGCGAAGCTGCCTGGTAACGCACGCCGAATCGTTCTCCAAGTCAAATCAGTCTCGACCTATCGCGGCGACCAAACGTATTGGGTGAGCCCAGTGTTTGTGTTCTAGCGCCACAGATGCTGGCAAGGTCGCTTGCTTCACGCGAAGAAGACGTGCGTTTTCGATGAGGCTAAGGTCGACGTAGTCGTCTGAACGGACGGACGCGACGATTCTCGCGAGTTGATTGCCGCATTCGCCTGAGCGGCCGGCGACGTTGCTCCAAGAGGGGTCGCTCTCGCGTTTGTAAGCCAGATCGATAATCACCGCGGAAGGTTGGTTCAGCCGCGGGAACGCCGTTCATTCTCGTTGGAAAACGCGAATTCGCTTCAGGCCCGTTGATGACCTGCAGCAAAGCGTCAGCGCCACCAGATTGCCAACCGACCACACCGACGGTTCCAATCAGCAGGATGGCGAATAGATTGCGGATCATTGAGCGACCTGTTTAGCAGGGATCAGACGTGCCAGCGAGCGACTGTTGAAGCTGTCAGCAAGTCTACGTTGTTGCTAAGGCTGGAATACACCGCCTTGGTCGCCCGCCTCCATCCGTTGATCGCGCTGCTCCGTTGATCGGCCTCGCGCCGGGTCGTCTCTCACGTCGCGCGTCCTACAAGAAAGAATGTTTTGCGCGAAAGTATGGAAGAAAACACTTGTGCCACCTGTGTGTTGCCGGAACGCCACGTTTGTGACCGATTGCTAGACCATTTTTCGGTTTTTCGATAATATCATGAACTGTTTGGGCGGGTGCTGTCCTTGGTGCGTTATGTGCCAGGTCCTTCTGCTAAGAAGGCTTTACTTGGGGAAACAAGACGTGAAGAACTGTCTTGCACTTTTGATCATCGTTCTTCTGGGTGTGTCGGCCAGCGCGGTTGAGATGGTGACCTTGCCTATTGGGAATGTCAACAACCCACCGGACACGCGCGGTGCGACAAGCGACGGAACGTGTTGCTATGGTGCTGTGCCGTACAAGTACCGGATCGGTCTCTACGAAGTCACAAACGATCAGTATACGGAGTTCCTGAACGCGGTTGCCGCAACGGACGAGAACGATCTGTACGACCCAATGATGGGCATGCATCATCGAGGTGGCATTCTTCAAAGCGGGACGAGTGGCAATTACACGTACTCCGTAAAGCCCAAATTTAGTGGCAAGCCCGCCAACTGGATTCGCGTCTGGGACGCCATGCGTTTCATGAATTGGCTTCACAACGGGCAGCCGACCGGGCCTCAAAATGCATCGACGACCGAGGACGGAGCGTACACACTTAACGGTGTCATCAGGTTCTCATTCACCGAAACCGATCATCCCACCAATGACGGCATTGTTCGCAACGAAGGTGCTCGCTGGTTCCTGCCGAACGAAGACGAATGGTACAAGGCGGCATATTATGACCCACGTACCGAAGCGGAAGGGGGGCCGCCGGGTGACCAGCATTATTGGGACTATGCTACGCAGAGTACGGTAGTGCCAATTGGTGCCAACACGGATGCCGACGGACATGTTATCAATCCAGGACCAAACGTAGCCAATTACAACTACTCGGCGAGCTGGAACGCGGCAATTGGAAGTGTCTCGACCGTCGGAAGTGCGGGTCTGGCGAGCAGGTCTTTCTTTGAAACCTTCGATCAAGCTGGCAATGTTTGGGAATGGACCGACAGCATCGTCGACCGATTGAGAGATGGTGAGAATAGAATGTACCGCGGCGTCCGCGGCGGTTGTTGGGATGACGTGCCCGCCATGTTGGCCGCACGCCGTCGACCGTTCGGAGGCGATGGTGCCGGCGGGTGCCACGGCTTGCGCGTCGCGACGCACTTTTCTCCTGACGACTTAGATGGCAACGGTCAGGTTGATGTTGCAGATATCGATCTTTTGACCGAGACAGTCAATTCACGGACGCGTAATACGGCACTCGATCTCAACGACGATGGCGTCCTGAGCGCAAGCGACCGGGTTGTGTGGGTCGAAGATCTCGTGAATACTTACTTCGGCGATTCCAACTTCGATGGCCAGTTCGACAGTGGTGATCTAATTCACGTCCTTGAAGTCGGTGAATATGAGGACGAGCTTGCACTCAACTCGAGCTGGAATTCAGGAGATTGGGATGGCGACAAGGACTTTGCAGCAAGCGACTTCATCTATGTCTTCGAACGCGGCGGATACAATGCGGGTCCACGAGAACGAGGCGAAGTGGTTCCCGAGCCGTCAAGCGGACTGATCATGCTGCTGGGAGTTTTTTTGGCAGTCGAGTTTCGCGCTCAAAGAAGGCACGTGCGTCGTGTCCCCGTCCGGACGAATCGATCTTGACGCAAATGTTGCCGGATGATCGGTGGATCGCTGCGTCTCTTTTCGCGACCCACCGCTTCTCTGCCTGGCCCTGTGTTGCCGGCGCTAGTCGACCAACGGAAGGACCTACGGGGGCACCGTCGCCACAACTCTCCGTATTGATCTCTTTTTGACGATCCGAACGGCATCCATCCCGTAGTGGTTAAAGTGAAAGCATCGGTCGAGGTACCGAATCAAAACAAGGTAAGATAGTCTGGCACGAAACCACCGTGCGAGGGCTCGATCTTTCTATTTTTCAGAAATCAATGCAACCGTCATCTCTCGCAAGTCGGCCGGAGGAGCCGTCGCAGCAAGCCTACGGTCGCGCCGCGGTGCGGGGCGCGATGTGGAGTGTCCTTGGTGTTGCGACTATTCAGGGGCTCAGTCTGCTGAGCCAACTCGTTCTGGGTCATGTGTTGGCAAGAGCGGAGGTGGGCATCTATGCGATGGCGGCCAGTTTTTCGGGGCTTGTCGTCATTCTCCGCAACGGCGGCATGCACCGCATCCTTGTTCAGCGGCCGAGCGAATTCGGCCAGCGCGCCGCAAGTGCCTTTCGGATCGCGCTGAGCTTCAACTTGAGTGCAGCCGTCATTATGGTTGCGGCCGCGCCCGGTGTGGCAGCCATCTATGGCGAGCCTCGTTTGGTTTGGATGCTTGCCGTCATCGCCTCGGCCCTCCCGCTCCAGAGTGCGACCGTCCTCCACCGTTCTCGCTTGATGGTCAAGCTTCGCTATCGAGTCGTTTCTCAATTGGATGCCGCCGCCGCGGCCGTGCGCTACGGGCTGATGATTGTCTTTGCTCTGATGGGTGCCGGCCCCATGTGCTTTGTGCTGCCGCTACCGATCGCTGCACTGTTTGAGTGGATCAGCTGCAGGTGGTACGCGCGGCGCGAGGATGGAGCAGAGGCAGAACGCTACGACCATCAACAGACAGCAAAATTATTGAGCAGTGTTCCGTGGGTGATCTTCGGCAGCCTCACGGTCGCCCTCACGATGCAGAGCGACAAGTTGGTCATTGGCATCGTGCGCTCGGCCGAATTCCTGGGTGTCTACTTCTTCGGCTATCAGCTTTCGCGGGGAATTGCGCGACCTTTTGTTAGCAGCCTGACTCAGGTCTTGATGCCTACGTTATCCCACTTGTCCGATGACGTCGACCGACAGTCACGAGCCTATTTGAAGGCCGTCGGTGCGTTGTCGTTTTGCACCGGAGCGTTTGGCTTTGGAATTGCAGGATTGGCTGCTCCCGTTGTGCATTTGTTGTGGCATGGCAAATGGGACGCCAGTGTCCCGGTCCTTCAGATCTTCGCATGCGGAATGCCCATCATGGTTGTTTCCGCGATTGCCACGGTGTTGCTTGAGTCGCGGGCGAGATGGCGCGACGTCGCTTGGATTCAGGCTGGGCACGGCCTCCTGACAGCGGTGGCCGCTCTCGCGGCAGCGGCGAGTGGAAGTCTCGCACTGACAGCGCTAAGTGTGGTTGCTGTGGCACTCTTGTCAGCGATCGTCAAGAGCATCTACGCGTGCCGTTTGGTTGGTATCTCCTCGGCAAAGCTTGCGCTGGCCGTGGTGACCAACTTGTCGACACCGGCGGTGTGCATATTGGTCAGCGTATCGATCGGTCGTGCCGCACTTGATCTTGGCATTTGGATCAGCATGTTGCTTTGCGCCGCAATTTACGTGGTGCTGTTACTCCTGGCGTGTCTCACGTATTTGCGACAGCCGGCCTCGGAAGTTCTCACGCTGCTTCTTAAGCGCCGGGCTTGAGATGATCTTTAGCGGATTAACCTCTTCCGCGCACGCGATTTGGGAGGGCGAGGCCAATCGGGAGGGCGAGGCTCCTGCCGAACCGCATGAGCGCAATCGGCTCGGCAGAAAACAGTAAGTTGCTCTAGCGATGCAAATCGCGGTGGATATTAGGTCGGTCGCCTGGCAATCACCGTGTAGTTCTTCGGCCAACCGGCGGCAGTGTACTTGCAGCGCAGATCCATTCGATAGAAGACACCGGCCAAGGCGAATGCGCTGATCTTGAAGACCAGCAGAATGGGCGCGATCAGCCAACCGAGTAGTCCTGCCGAAAACCTGGCCGGATTTACAGGAAGGTATCTGTAGATTGACTCTAGTTGGTATCCAATCGTCCCAAAATAGCCCTCCAACCACTCCAGCGATTCAATCTCAAGGCCTGCTTGCTCAAACAAGTAGCGGTGGGCGAATTGTGTGTAGCGATAGAAGTCGTAAGGAATCTCATGCTCTTCGTAAAACAGAGGGCATGTGCAAATCAGCGTGCCGCCAGGCTTGAGCACTCGTCTTAGTTCCTTCAACACACTGAGCGGATCGGGTAGGTGTTCCATGACTTGGTTGAATACGACATGATCAAATCGGCTTTCTTCGACTGGGATAGACGCGAGGTCGCAAACGTAGGTTGATGGAAAGTATTCCTTGTCCCCCATCTCGAAATCGGCCGTCTCGTAGTTCGCATGTTCAAACAAGTAGCGATAGGGTGCGGTTCCCGCCCCAGCATCGAGAACAGACATTTTCTCGGTGACGCGCTTCGCGAATTCCTCGTTACAGCGGCGTAGATGAACTCGCGAAGAGTTAATGAGCCATCCGCTCACGAGCTTCCTGAGGATCGTTTTCATCGGCCGCCCATCTTTTCGACGTGGCTGGAGTCCTGGTCGCCCCAGGGTAGCAACGAAACGTTCTCGAATTGCGTCATGCTGTGCTCGTAAATGGCACGAATCTTATGATAGGGACCCTCGACGATATAGGTTGGCTTGCCCAGCATCGCAGCGAAGATTCCAACGTGCAATCGCGAGGTGAACACGACCTCGGCCTCGGCAATCGCCTCACAAAACTCATCGAAGCTACTGTAGTCCTTGCGGCTGATGTCGCGGACAACTCGTGGCAGATTCACCTTGTCCGGGTGGTGACGTCGGATCACGTCCTCACACTGCTTTCTCAATCCACTCTGTCGCTTGCTCGAGAGGAATGCTCGGATCGGATAGAGCGGCTTCTTGAGAAATGCTGGAATGTACTGCCGTAAGGCCCGACTTTCTCCGATCGGTCCGCCGAATTTGCTCGGGTGCTCGGCGTCGTCACGCTCAACAATCAGAATATGTCGCCCTGGACGACCTCGGTAAGATTCCACGAGCGGCGAATCGTGCAGTGCAAATGCGGTATCGTGACTGAGGAAAACCTCACAACAAGGCGGCAGGTTGCCATCTGCGCGAAGATGATCGTAGCTCACTCGCTCGCGGCAATAAAGTTGAACTTCGGCCGTATGATCAGGGAGGTCTTCTGTCACCGAACGGTGCGGGAAGTAATAAGTTGATGGCATCATCAATAGAGGTTTGTTGGGAAAGCGCACCCAGTACTCGCGGAAAAGGCTGGGAATGTATTCGAATTTTTCGAGCATGCCCCCATTGCCGCCCATCATCAACAATTCGGCACGGTCGGGATCCTCCACGAACGACAGATCGTAACGTTCGAACAACACATCGGCCCCCATGTGGATGAGCATGTCGCCGTTATTGCCGACGAGTTGTCCTTTGGGGGATGCCAAGGGTATGTTAAAGATCGGAACATTCTTGAGCGTCGCAAGTCGATCGCAGATGTTTACAAGCGATGGATGTTGCGACATAGCGGGCTCACTCTTGTTGGCCAATCAGCGCGATGGCATCTGCCGGAATGGGGAATTACGCCTCGTGCGGAGCGAAAGCAGGTCCAGCTTGCGCTTGATGTCCATTGAGTCAAGAACCTGGGCAGCTGGCTGGCGTGGTGGCCTACGAACAGTAAATCGACCTGCACATAAATCGACAGATCCAATTTCTGCCTTGAAGCTTCGTCGCGACCTGTCGCATTGTCTCCGTGTAGCTTATTGTAGAGTTTATAGTGTCATGTCGACAAAGCCGTCAAATTCAGCACGTAGCGTCTGTCTTGGCGAACAAAGCGTCTTGTCCGATCATTCTTCGCCCCGGCATTGAACCGCTGAAGGTGCAGCGGACGATTTACTATTCAAACGACGACAACCACCACCCTCTGGGTTGCATCGGCTGCTCCCTCACTTCGTTCCGGCCTATCCATCGTGGCCCCCTTTGAAGACGACATATGGAAAGGTTGGCTATGAGAGTTCTTAAGCGATTGGTCGCCGATATCCAAATGCGGGCTATGGGCATTCGACCCATTATTCGAGCGGTCCGCACCGATGCGCTGACGTATTTACGACCTGACGCCTTGAACGATCTCTATGATCAGGTTGCGCGACTGGAACGCGAGAAGATTGAGGGGATACTGATCGAGGCGGGCTGTGCTCTTGGAGGTTCGGCGATCGTGATCGCGGCGGCAAAGGACAAACAACGATCTTTGTACGTCTACGATGTCTTCGGCATGATTCCGGCGCCAACTGACAAAGATGGCGATGATGTGCATGAGCGATACGAAAAGATCCGGAGTGGTGAATCCAGGGGAATCGGTGGCAAGGAGTACTATGGCTATCAGCAGGATCTGATCGGCACGGTAAAAGAGAGCTTTGCGAGACACGGCTTCCCAGTCGGGGACCACAACATCCATCTCGTGAGCGGACTCTTTCAGGACACGATGGATATCAATCAGAAAGTTGCGTTCGCACATATCGATGGTGATTGGTACGAATCAGTCATGACGTGTCTCGAACGAATCGAACCGCACCTACAGCCTGGCGGTGTGCTTGTGATTGATGATTATTTTCATTGGTCGGGATGTCGGACGGCCGTAGACGAATACTTCAGTGATAAGAAGGATCAATTCGAGTTCGTCAACAAGACCCGGCTACACATCCACCGACGCGACGCTTAGGGAAGAGAATGCGGGCCGGCTGCCTGTACCTTAGACAGGAGATAGCGTGAAGAATCTCGGTGCCGATACTTTCCAGGCTTCCCTGCAAGGCATGCTGGACGCGTTATTCCGACCAGTCGAACAAAATGGCTTTTGGTCAGAGGCGGACGGGCGGATATTCCGGGCGTTGAACTTTGAATTTGATGACGCTGGGAGGCTGCAATGGTCGCCCGATCCAGGCGAGCGTTTTCGTTATGTGCCGATGGCGTTGATGGGTATCGCCATGTGGCGCCTGTCACAGCTGGGCGACGATCGTTACGACGACAAGCTGCTCCGCAATCTTCATTACTTTCGCGGCATGCTCGAGGACTCGACAACGCTGCGAACGCTCCCCAGCTATGGTGCCGGACCGCTCATTTATGCGATGACGCGTCTACATGAAGTCTGGCCGGAGGAGCGACTGGATGAGACGGCCGAGCTGATCGGTGCCTTTGCACTGAATAACTACCAATTCCGGTACAACGAAGACGCCCTCGTGCTGATGGGCCTATCAACGCGTTGTGAGCGGCTGACATCAGATCAACGCGCGGCCATGCAGCGAGGCGCCGCCACCCTGCGTTCGATTCAGGACGAAAAGGGCTTGTATCGGACCCAGGAGTATCGCACTTCATTCAAACACCAGAATCAGATGTACACAATTTGGGGACTGGGGCACAGCGACATGGCTCTTGGAGAAAACTCGTCCCTTGAGGGCATGCGCCGCTGCCTGCAATACACAATTGACTCTCGCATGCAGTCCGACGGTGCCCTGCTCTGGCACCACTATCGTGACGTTTGGCATCGGCTCCATTGCTTTGGGCAGAGCTTGTTGGGGCGCGTACCTGAACCCATCCGATTGTATTCGTGCCATCAGGCGTTCTTCATTTATGCCATTGAGGTATATCGCCAATGCGCGGGCACGTTAGACGCTTTTAGCGAGGCCCGTGAGAATGCTCTTCGCTGGGAATACGGGCAAAATGTCATCGGCGAAGACCTGATCGACAAGAGCGGTATCGGAGTCCCGATGCGCATCATGTTAACGTCGGGCCAATTGGATGTGCCGACACAACGCTTTATCGGTGTCTATGAAATCGGGGCGATGATCATGTGCATGGTCAGTCTGCTGGAAGAACTGAACCATTCGTCGGCCGGCTGACAACACTTTGTCAGCAAGAGGTTGCTCTTGGTGCGATCGTGGCGGATCCGACGGCTACGATTGGTCCTCGCGGGAAAACACGGCCAGCCAATAACAGGCTTCTTTTCGCGGAAAGAAGCGTTCGATCGGATTTACGACGAACCCAGCGGCAAGTCGTGTGTATTTCGATCTGAAGTAGAGAATCGGCACGTAGCAAAACTCTTTCTTGTGCTCTAAACGGTACCCGTGCTTGGCAAAGAACTCCACCGTCTCGTCCTGCCCCATCTCGTTGAAGTTCGTACTGGGCGAATGGGCTACGTATCGCTTGTAGTTCTGGCTTGTAATGCAGGGAAAGACACCAATGATGGTCCGCGCACGACGTCGCATTCGGCGAAGCAGCTCATCGATGTCCGGGAGAAGAAACAGCGAATTGATCAAGAGCCAAATATCTTCGGTGCCCGTGTCGACAGGTATGTCGTGGATATTGGCGTGTTCGATCCGCAGTTCGACATCCCGCGTCTTGGTCCAGCGGAGCATCTTGCTTGCGGCGGAAATGGCGCGCTCGGAGAGGTCGTACAGCTCAAAGCACTTTCCTATCCTTTTCTTCATCAACCAATAACTGACAACGCCATCACCGCACGGGGCATCGATGATCGAGGCTTGATCGAGCGACAACTGCGTCAGGATACTTCGGATATCAGATGCCCAGTGCTGAGCCGGATAGCGGTAGTATCGCCAGAATCGCAGGAAGTCGGGCATGACAAATCGTCCTCTCCAACAGCAGGCATCCGCGTCTTCGCGCGACTAGAGTCGACGCTTCACAGGTTGGGCGGTCGCCAACGGCACAGCGAAACAGCTTAAGGTATGCGTTGAAAACCGTCTCGGCGTCGTCGTTGCGAGGCAGCATCGTCTTCGATGCCCAGCGATCATGTCAAGGTCCCTTCAGGTGGTCAGTGATCGCTTTCACGCATGAATCGAAAATAGAACTCGTCGGTTGCCTGGCTAGTCGAGGGAGGAGCTAATCAAGCTGAAATTGGCTTTGCTCCACTAGGTTGTGGCGGTTGATTCCAGGTCTGACCGTATTGGCGCGCGTACCAGGCGTTCATGGATTGAGCACGCGCCCGCTTTTGCCAACGCTGCATCACCGCCGCATAGCGACAGATCATGAGACCGCAACCGAATGTAAATGTGTGAGTCAGGAATGATCGTTCCTTAAACGACAGAATCACCTGGAAAAAGAATAGAGACAGCATCGTGACAACGACGCCGCGTTCTACATTCGAGTCCTTCGTAAGTTTGTAGACCCGGTAGCCGTCTCGCAGGACGAAGGCAACGAACAGCATCATGATCATCAATCCGATTACGCCAAACTCGGCCAGAACTTCTACAACGACAACGTGGCAGTAGTGACCGAGGATGCGCGTATCGTATGAGGCCGAGGTTCCTAGGCCGAAGAGCCACGCGAAGGGAGAGCTTTCCGACCAGTACGTCAATAATTCAATCGAATACGTCCAGCGGGTCGAGTGGATGGTCGTGGACATGCGGTCCAAGTCCCACCGCCCACGCATGTCGGCAAATCCAATGAACGAAACTGCCGCGATGATGGACAGGAAGACGATGGAGAATGCTGCTACGATCCAGCCCGAAACGCGATTTGTTCCACGGCTCAACGCGATAAAGGGCAACATAGCGCCCAGGGTGGCAATCAGCTGACCACGCGAGCCTGAGCGGTAGATCAGGGCAAAGGCGACAAAGACGACAAGCCAGCGTGCGATCTGCCAGAATCGATTGAGGCCGACAAAGTTCATCAAGATCGCGATCAAGGCGATTTCACCCGCCATTTCAGCAACAGCTAGAGGCGACAGGCGTGCACGGCTACCACCGACACGGTCCAGCACCCCGACGCCGTGGTCGACCTGGATCGTTCGGCCCCAGGCGTGGATGTTCGTGTCCCACATCAACATCAACATCACGACCGTGCCGAAAAAGAGTGTTGCCAGTAATCCGGTCCGAGCGTCATGCGGCTCCTGAATCACTAAAGGCAAAAGCGCGACAAACGTAATCACGTACGGCGCGTGATACTTGAACAAAAAGTACGACGTATCCCGGTCAACCGACCAGATGATGCTGCAGGCGGCAAACACGTAAAGTGCCAACCAAGCCCACATCGCATGTGTCATTGGATACAACGGATTGTTTCCGCGCAGCATGCAGCAAGCCAGCGCAAACAACGTGAGGATACCTAGGCCAAAATTCAATGCGGATGAATTGACGGCAAAGAACGAGGAATTTGCCTGGGCCCATTGCTCAAATGGATAGACGCAAATCGCAAATGCAAGAACACATGCAGGTCGCCAAACGATCGCCAACGCGAAGGCGACGAATACAAGAACAACGATCGCGAAAACCATCTGTGTTCCTCGGAATGGCCTTAGAAAAATGACCGCTCAGAACCGGCGGCGCGAATGGCCTGTGTCATCTGCGATAACCCTTAGTCTAACATAGTGCACCTGAATTCGCTCCTATTGCGTACTACGTTCGTATTAAGCCGATTTGTTCAGGAATTCCTGCTGTAGCGACTTTTTCCTTCTCCTTTTTGTCCGTCCACAGAGTGGGGAATGTTCCGCCAAATGCCCCGCGGAGATAATGAGATATGAACCGGCGATCTTAGGTGGCACGAGGTCGCTCAGGGCCAACGGTCTCACACATCAGCCGGTCGAACAAACCCAGAGCCGTTGAGCCACGATTGCCATGTGCGGAATCGCAGCCGTTTTCACTTCGACCGAGCAGCCCGATCTTCACGATCAAATCAGACGCTCCCTCGACAAGGTTCAACATCGAGGGCCAGATGGTGACGGTATTATCATCGGGCGGGCTACCGAGGTCGCGTCCGAAAGCCAACCGGCCATCTGGGGTTTGGGGCACGTTCGCTTGGCGATTCTCGATCTTACCAGCGCCGGCCAGCAGCCAATGAGCTCTCCGGACGGTCGTGTTTGGATCAGTTATAACGGCGAAGTCTACAATTACCTCGAACTGGCCGCCGAGCTCGCGCAACTCGGCCACTCCTTCAAGACACGCACCGATACAGAGGTCGTGCTGGCCGCCTACGAGCAGTGGGGCGAAGAGTGTGTCCAACACTTCCGCGGCATGTTCGCGTTCGTCCTGGTCGATCTCAGGCGTTCAACGGCTCTCGTCGCCCGAGATCGGCTCGGCATCAAGCCGCTTTACCTCTGGTCAAACGCGAACCGGACCGTCATCGTTTCGGAGCCGAAGCAGTTGGACGCGAGCAAGGGCTTCGTCCCGAGAATCCAGGCGCAGCAGTTGGTCGATTATCTTTCCGAAGGTTTGCTCGCCCATGATCCCCGTCGGTCAATGTTTCAAGATGTTATCCCGTTGGCCGCCGGGCACGTGCTGAGCTGGCGGCTCGGCGAGCAACCCATGTTGGCCAACGCCCGCAGCTATTGGCAACCCGATCGTGAGAGCCATCAGATTTCCTGGGACGAAGCCGTGGATCGAATCAGCGGTTTGTTTCGCGAGTCGGTGCAACTGCGCTTGCGTTCCGATGTTCCGGTCGGCACATGCCTGTCAGGCGGAATCGACTCGTCGAGCATCGTTGGCGTCGCTCATCACGACTTCGGCGCCAGAATGAAGACATTTTCCGTCTGTAACAATGACCCTCACATCAATGAGCAACCGTATATCGATGAAGTGAATCGACATTGCCGAACGGAGCCGGTGAAGTTCTTTTTGGCCGAGGACGATGCCGAGGAAAACTTCGATCGGTTTATTTACCATCAGGACGAGCCGGTGTTTTCGTTGAGCCAGTATGGTGAGTTCTGCGTCATGCGGTTGGCGCGCGAACATGGGGTCCCTGTGCTGTTGAATGGTCAGGGCGGCGACGAAACGCTGTGCGGTTACCGCAAATTTGCCTTCTTTCATCTTCGGCAGCTGATGGCGCGGCGCAGTCTGCTGGCTGCCGCGCGGCATGGTCTGAATTCAGTGATTCACGGCGATCGTCAGTTGTTTCAGTTCTGGCAAGGAACTCGCTACGCTCCACGCTGGATGAAGCGACGAAATGATCCGATGGGAGATCTGCTCCGACCGGATTGGAAGTCGCTGAGACGATCGGCCTGGAAGAGCAAGATGCAGGGTGTGACGGAGTTGCATGAGCACCAATGGGCAGATCTGCGACATTGGAGTTTGCCCGTCCTACTGCGGTATCAAGATCGAAATAGCATGGCCCATAGCATCGAAGCGCGCGTTCCGATGGTGGATCACTTGTTTGTCGAATTCGCGCTGACGCTGCCGAACGAAACCTTCTTCAAGCGAGGCATGACGAAACGGCTGCTGGTGGAGGCCTTGGGCGACCGTCTTCCCCAGTCGCTTCGCCAACGCCGCACCAAGCTGGGATTTGACACTCCGCAACAGCGATGGCTACGAGGTCGTCTGGGTGAGCTCTTTGAAACTCGGGTGCGATCGTGCGAGCGGCTTGAGCCGATAATTGATCGTGAGGCGGCGTGTCAGGCATTCCAGCAATATCGAGCAGGCTCAACTCGAATCCCGCACTTTCTATTGTTCCGCCTGACATGCCTGGCCGTCTGGCTGAATCGATTTCAGGTGCAACCTTCGTGAATAAACAAACGGAACGCCCGGAAAAGATCGTGCACATGACCTCCGTGCACCGTCCGTTTGACGTTCGCGTCTTTGAAAAGCAGTGCAAAAGCCTGGCCGCACTCGGGCGAGACGTGACTCTCGTTGCCGTTCACGATAACGACGAACAGGTAGAAGGTGTTTCGATTCGCGCGATACCTCGGCCCTCGAGTCGCTGGCGACGTATGACCTTGACCGCGTATCAGGTCTTCCGCAGTTCGCGACAGCAGCGAGCCGATTTGTATCAGATTCACGACCCGGAGCTGTTGCCGTGGGCACGTTTGATGCGATGTCTCGGCGATCGGGTAATCTATGACATGCACGAAAACGTGCCACAGGACATTCGGTCCAAGAGCTGGATTCCTCGCCCGTTTCGCAGACCGATCGCGGCCGGCGTTGCACTCATGGAACGGTTGCTGATCGGCAAGATGCCCGTGATGTTCTCGGAGGATTCGTATCAACGAGACTACGCTTGGGTGCACCAAGGGGTCGTGATTCGCAACCTGGCGAAGGCCGAGTCCTTGCCGCCGCTGGGTGACCGATCTTCCCATCCAACGGTCGGCTACATCGGCGCCGTCTCGGTGGAGCGCGGGAGTATGGTGACGCTACAGGCGCTCGATCTGCTCAAGCGACGAGGACTCGAGATCGGATTCGAGTGCGTTGGACCCGCGTCGCCTGATCACCACGCCGAGGAAATGCGTGAATTCGTGGCCGAGCGGCAACTTCGTGGTGTCAATCTGTACGATTACTTGCCGGGACTGGAAGGTTGGAAGAAGATTGCTCCATGTCATGTTGGTCTAGCCGTCCTGCAGCCTGACCCAAATTACATCGCGTCCTATCCCACCAAGTTGTTCGAATACATGGCCATGGGGATGCCGGTGGTTGTGTCAGATTTTGAACTCTATCGGCGAGTTGTCGAGGAAAGTCAATGCGGTTTTTGTGTCGATCCGACGTCACCTGAACAAATTGCGGACGCGATCGAGCGACTGATTCGCGATCCCGAACAGAGCAAACAAATGGGCGAGCGCGGTCGAGAGGCCGTCAGGACACGGTACAATTGGAATCATGAGATGCAGAGGCTGCTGGGTTTTTACGAACAGGTTATGACGGGTTAACGTACAGACTAACCGCCCATCGGCCTTGACTCATGGCCAACGGATTCCCATTCACGCCTTTCTCTTCTTTTCGTCTGGTCAACTCGGTGAGGTTTCCCATCAGCCATCTAATAAAGCCATCCTGGAATTTAGCACGCCCAGTTTGCGTCCTGTCGGCATTCTTGATGCTTGTTGCAACGAGCTTCGGCGGCGGTGGACCTGAGAATATCCTTTTGGTCGTCAACTCACTGAGCCGTGATTCGATGACCATTGCGAATCACTACTGTCAGTTGCGGCAGATTCCCGATGCTAATGTGCTTCATCTGGAATGGAGTGGATCACGCGAATCGATTGATGTGCAGACGTTTCGCGATCGCATTCTTGCACCCATCTTCACCACCATCGACCAGCGTCAAATCGACGATCAGATCGACTACATTGTCTACTCAAGCGGCTTCCCCTACGTCGTTAACTTCTCCAGCGACATTCAGCAGCAGCAGCCGCGTGAGGCAGGTAATCATGCGTCGTTGACGGGCTTGACCTTTTTCAATGTGGCGGTCCGCTCCCGGCAAACACCTTACGTCTATCGTCTCAACGAAAAGTCCAACTATTACGAGAGCACGTGGACACGAGGTTTCCGCAATCGATACGGTTGGAATCGACAGGGTCAACGAGTTCAACGCGGCGGCGATAGCTATCATCTGTCGATGATGTTGGGGTACACCGATGGCCGAGGCAATACGGTCGACGAAGTCATTCAATATCTGCGTCGCAGCGCGTTGGCGGATGGTTCGCAGCCGTCCGGAACGATCTACCTGATGCGGAATGCCGACGTTCGCTCCGTGACCCGACATGACGCGTTCAGTCATGTTGCAGCGTCGCTCAAGAAGCTCGGAGTCAACGTCGAGGTATTGGACGGTACGTTGCCCCCCAGAAAGGCCGACGTTATGGGAGCTGTCGTCGGTCGTGCGGCATTCAATTGGGCTCGGTCCGGAAGTCAAATCCTGCCAGGCGCGATCTGCGACAATCTCACAAGTTTCGGGGGTATCATGCGTTCGAGTGGGACTCAGACCCCGTTGAGTGAGTTTCTACGTTTCGGTGCCGCGGGGACCAGTGGAACGGTTGTCGAGCCGTTTGCACTGCAGGCCAAATTTCCACATCCCTGGATGCATGTGCATTACGCGCGGGGGGCGTCCTTGGCCGAGGCCTTCTATCAATCCATCGCAGCCCCTTATCAATTGTTAATCGTGGGTGATCCACTCTGCCGACCCTGGTCCAATTCGCCCACTTTCGTCGTCGATGGTCTTTCACCGGGAGAAACCGTCAACGGCCCGTTGGTCCTCACCCCGCGGCTCATCGCTCGCGGCTCGGTGAGCGAGTTCCAATTGTTCGTTGACGGTCGATACCGACGTCAATGTCGACCCGGCGATTCGTTTGAGATTGACACGAAAGGACTCGCCGATGGACATCACGAAGTTCGAGTTCTTGCGATTGAGGATAGTAGTATCGAATCACAAGCTCGTTTGATCATTCCGTTCAACGTGAACAACAACAACCTGAAGCTCGAGGCGGCGGTTCAGTCGCCGACGGTCTTTGAAAACCAACGATGCCGCCTGTTCCTATCCTGTAAAGAGGCAACGGCCATCCACGTCTATCATCATCGCCGACGACTTGGCGTGATCAACCAAGCTATGGGGCAAATGATGATCGATACGACGACGATGGGGCGCGGCCCGGTACGTCTTCAGGCGATTGCCGTTACGGCCGAGCGAGGAAAGAGGAAAAAGGTCTTCTCGGCGCCGATTAAGTTCGAAATCCGCCCCGTCGGTGAATTCTCAGCAACCGAAGGTCGGCGCGGGGAAGTGCAAACGTCCTTGACTAATCTACGTCCGCGATAAGCGTGAGGGTGCGGTGTCTTTAGACAATCTGGACGAGGTATACATGCAGATGGCCTTGGCCGAGGCAAAACAGGCCATGGCTGAAAACGAAGTGCCAGTCGGCACGGTGATTGTGTATGAGGATCGCGTGATCGCCGCGGCCCATAATCAGCGGGAGCAATTGCACGATCCGACAGCCCACGCTGAAATGATCGCGATCACGCAGGCGGCTGAATCCCTGAGTAGTTGGCGACTCGATGGTTGCCGGATCTATGTGACCCTTGAGCCGTGCCCGATGTGCGCCGGCGCGATTCTGCAGGCACGGATTCCGCATCTGATCTACGGTGCGGCAGATCCCAAGGGCGGGGCCGTTCACTCGCTATACGAACTGCTGGACGATTCCAGACTCAATCACCAAACACAGGTCACGTCGAACGTGTCGGCTCAACCTTGTGGTCGAATCTTGACGGAATTCTTCCAGCAGCAGCGGCGATTGGGGAAGAAGTAAACAGGCTGCATCGACCGTGAGCCACGGTGAGCAAAAGCCGATTGCCAAAACGGGGCCTTACGATTCGGCCGTTTCGGGAACGTCGAACAGCACGTTGTTCAGGATCGGCAAGAACTCTCTCGCAAAGTCGATCGAGGGGTTCTTCGAAACTTCCTGACCCACGCTATCCAAATCGGTGATCATGTAGATCTTGTAGAGGGCTGACTTGCCAGCGTAGGTTGGCTTGGGCATGCGTGGACCGCGCCAGATGCCGTCATCCGAGAAAGCCCAAAAGATGCAAATTCGATTGGTGTCAATCGGCGTTTCCTTTTGGAAGAAGGCGGCCAGGTACTCCGGCGGAGGGTCCATCCCGGACTCTGCGTCGGTGTACTGTTGGGGTTCGCCTCCGATGATGTCGTATCCAGCACCAACGTAGCACCAATCGGGCGTATGAATCGTGACATGTCGTGCGCTACCGGTGACCAGGTAGACGTTGACCACCTGACCATCGCGATTGCGGTAGGTGCGCGAGATGCAACCGCTGCAGTTGGAAGCCTCGAATTCCTTTTGCTTTTGCTCGGTGACTTCGTCATCCACACCGATCCAGTGACCAAAATTCCTGGGCACCTTGTTCAGGTTCACGGTGTAAGCGTCTAGCCGAGCCGATTGTGCCTTTCCCCAACGATCTGAGAACTTACCTTCAAGCAGAGTGCCGACAACCAACACAGCAACAATGACGGCCAGCGGTACGAATTTCATCTGCGATGCCTTTCACTGAGACGATCAGACAGTCTGTTCAAGTTGAGGATCATTACCGGATGGTGCGTTGGTAAGCTGCAGTTCGCTTTCCCGAACGTCCATGGCGACACCGTTGAGCACCGAGCCAGCAATGTGAATACCGACCGTCCGCAGCCGATTACAGGCTTCATTGACCTTGGGGATGCGGCTCGAATCGCGACGAATCGAGAGCACCGTGGTGTCGACATGCTGGCCAATCAGCATGGCGTCCGGGCAGGTCAGCACGGGGCCGGCGTCGATAATCACGATGTCAAACTGCGAGCGTAGTTCGCTGAAGATCGTGTTCATCATCGACGACGAGAGTGCCTGATCCGTATTCGCGTCGCGGTGACCGGCGCACATCAACCACAGGCCTTCGGCCGGGCTCGGCTGGACCACGTCGTCCAGAGTTGCGTCGGATCGCAGCAGATCGCAGAGACCACGCTGGAACTGCATGCCGAGGACGGTGTGCTGCTGCGGATTGCGGAAGTCAGCATCAATCAACAACGTTCGGCGTCCGGCACGGGCGAAGCTGACAGCTAATTGGCTGGCGACGGTCGTTTTGCCTTCTTGACCCAGTGCACTGGTAATCATGACCAGATTGTAGGGCCGCGATGCATTCGTAAACTGCAAGGCCGCACGAATGCTGTCGATTGAGCGAGTCAAGCCGACCTCGATGAGTCGCTTGGAAGTCTCCGTCATCGGCAGCAACCCGCCGGCTCGTCGACCATTCAGTGTTGGCAGCGAACCGACAACTCGCACATCACCCGAGTCAGCGACTTCCTTCGACGTGTTGACTCGCATGCCTTGCATGTCCCAGAGGGCCACGCCAAGCATCGTGATGAACATCGTCATCATCGAGGCTGCGATGACCTGCATGTACTTCAGGATCTTAATGCTCGAACCGTATTCGTTCGGAATCAGCGCTCGCTGCAACACGCGAATTTGCGGACGTGATGCAACTTCCAACTCAAGCTTCTCCATCTCACGCTTGACTTCGCCAAGGAACTCCTCTTGGGATCGGATGGCCATTTGCTCAGCTTCCAGCTCAGCGCTGTATTGACCCATTGATGCCAAGCGGTCCGAAACGACTTTGTAATCCTGGTAGACCTTTGCGCGACGCTGTTGGATGTTGCGTAGACGGGTTTGCATCATCGTCAGGTCTTCTTGATGACGCTGGTCGTCGTTGTCAGACATCCGACGCAATCGTTCGATGACCTCATTGCGTCGCTGGTATTTGAATTCATCCATGTTCGACCGCAGCGCAGAGACTTGAGCTTGCATGCCTCCGCCGGCACGACCACCGCCACGCAGCTTCATCATGTTTTCCATCTCGATGAGCTGAGTCTTCATCATGGCGTATTCGGGATACTGACTTTGAAGCACATCTTCGATTTCAAAATCGCGCGGTTCATAACTGGCGGCGGCATTGATTCGATGCTGCTGCAGCGTCATGATGTCGTAGGCCTCAAAGAACTGGTTGTCGATGCCCATCCGCTCACGGTCCAGTGCCGCCAGCTGTCGGAATCCCATATCCAGTTGAAGCTTGACGCTTTCGGACCGAGTTGATCCGAACGTCTTGGCCAACTCGCTGACCTTCTTCAGCCGTCGATTGATGTCCTTCATTTCTTCGCGATAACTGTCGCGCAGCTTTTGAAGTTTGACCATGCGGTCGGCGGCTTCAGCCTGAACGATCTCCACCATGAAGGCATCGGTGACGGCATTGAGCAGTTTTTTCAGCTCTTCGGGCCGTTCCTCGGTCATGCTCATCCGTAGGATTTCCGATCCCTCGGCGTACTCGACCTTCAATTCTCGCTCCAGCCACGCGACCTCGTTCTTCCGCTTGCCGAACCACCGGTTGTCGCGCACCAGCGGCAGTTGACTGATCCCTGGTTCACGTAAGGCCGCATGAATCACGAATGGACTTTTCAGCAACGCGGCTTGCGTTTGCTTTTCGATTTCAAAGTCCTGCGGGTGAACGGTTCTCTTAGAATAGGCGTCGCGAAGGATCTCGTCCGGATTACGTCGCACGCGGATGGTGACGAAAGCTTCAAACTTGATCGGCACCAGCATGTACAGAATGATGCCGACGACCGCGGCGGCGATTAGCCCAAATCCGAGACCCGCCAACCAGCGGCGGCGGAGGGAGTGCAAGAAGCCGGTTAGGTTGAAACCTTCTTTGCTTTCCGTTGTGTCCACCCATGGTGCGGCCGGCAATGGCGTTCCAATGGCGCCGCCTCGATCCGGAGTAACCGCCGGCACTTGGCCGGGAAGTTGTGGCTCGATAGGACGTGAGTCGTTTTCGGACATGTGAGTTTACTCCAGTGTTTGCCACTCGCTGTGGCAAGTAGCCCCTAAAGGTCGGTTTAGACCGTGTGCCCAATACCCATCCCAACCGATTGCACTTTGTCATCTTCAATGACCAGCCGAGAGAGTATCTGCATTTCAATAAACAAAAAGCCCAATGCCAGCGGCATCATGATGAGGCCGGCGAAGTCGTGAAAAATCTGATCCACGATGTTTTCGCCGACATTTAAGTTGTAAAGCAATCCTGTGACTGTGATGCGAATAGCGTTGACCATCAACGCGATCGGAATCGAGCTTGCCAAAATGATCAGGCGATCCCACCACGGTCGATGGTTGCTTACCAAGACGATCGCGACTGACAGGGCAATGAAGATGGTGAGCATTCGAAGACCACTACACTGATCTACGACGTTCATGGGTCTGTGTTCAAGTACGATCCGGTTGCCTTCGCGAAACACGTCAACGCCTAACGTCTGCAACGCGTAGACACTGGACATCGTCGCCAGCGTCTGCATCGGTCGCAGGATGTTGTCCACGAGAACACGCGGAAGCGGGAACATGAACACCAAGAATAGAATGGGTGGACCCGCCCACCGTAGCGCTCGAAAACCGCCAACGAAGACAAAGACGCCAATCAGACAAACGATCAAGCTCAAGCGGTCGATCGTGAAATTGACCAGGTACGATGCGCCAACTCGCGTCGCCACCGCCGCCACAATGATTCCTACTCCAACCCAACGTTCGGTGTTCGTCACCTCTTGGAACGGCTCGCGACGAATGTACAGCAGAACCGCTGCAAAGAGTGGAATCAGATAGCCGTGGTTGTACATGGGATCGTCCCATGCCACCGCGGTACCGACGATGGTGTTGAAATAGCTATAAGCGATCAGCGCCGTCAGGATAGCTATGAGTGCCCAGCTGGTCTTTTGTCGATCTTGAAGCAGCGCGAGAGCAGAATTCTCAGTCACGAAATTTGATTCCTCAGCGTTGTCACGATTCAGCGGTTGCGACAGAACGGTCGACGTGAATTTGTGGCCAATGCAAAACTACAAACGATCGAGTCGGACGTGTGATGTGAAACGAACCAAGCAATATAACGCTTAGCAAGTGTGGGACAAGCGTTGGAAAATGGAACAAATCACCTCAGCGATGACTAAAGACCACATCACCTCAAGAATAATCGTGCTGTGAAAGACGGTCAAACAAAACGCTTATCGGCAAAGGACTTCCGTTCTTTCGCAAACGTCACGATCAACCGAAACCGGCCAGTCGGACTGTTGCCACTTCTCACGGATTACGCATGCGTTGCAGTGCCAGTTCGCTACTAGCAGAAAAATCGCCATAATCGCGCTTTTCGCACGTTCTCGCACACGGCCCAACAAATCTCGCAGAAATGGTTACCACCGAAGGCAAGTTGTCTGATTTGCTTGCTGCAATTCGGCTTCAATCACGGACGTCGGCAGGCTCACTTCAAACTCGGGGTGATAGGTCGTCGTTTCCACTCGACCTGACCGGACGGTTAGCTGCAACTTGTGCTCGTCCAACGCTGCCTCAAATTGATCCTGATGGGTCTGGCTAACCTTCCAATCCGGATGGATGTGCAGCCGAGCGATGGCAGTTTGCCAGCGACCCGTGAGGTGGTCCGAAATCGAAATTTCTCGGGGGCCGAGCTTCCAAGCGCGGCGATGGGTCACTCGACCTGGCAGTCGCTGATAGCCGGTATGCGAGCATGCGACCTCAACTCCAGTTGGCTGCTCGTCAATCTGCAAGTCGGTCGGGCGAGCGCGTCTGGCCACACGGAATCCACTCCAGACTTCTGACGAGTCTTCACCGTCAATTTCCACCGTATTGTGTGCGGCCGTACTCCGCTGGCGTTCGCGTTCGTCCGAGATCCCGTAACAGGAGGTTCCGCTGTTGACCAGCACCCGCTTTCCATTGAATGACCATTCGAACGAGAGCGTGTCGGCGTGTGCATGGCCTGGTTGATAACTTGGCCCAACGCGGGCCACATCAAGCAGCGCTACATGATTCTCGAATTGCACGCGGATGTATCCGCTGTCGGGCAGCTGAATCAGCCGGTCAGCTGGCAGATCGACCGTCGGAAGGGTCAAGCGTTCGGCGTAGCTTTCCAGTTCTTGCGGGCTGCAGGCGATCTCATGAGCTGCGTCGTTAAAGAACGAGATCTCGCCGTCCGGATGACACATCGTTTTCAGCCAGCGCCGCATCTGGTTGATCGTGTCCTGCATCGACGACGCGAACTTGAGCATCGGCTCATCGGGAAACACCTTGGCCAAATTAAGAATATCCAGCAGATCTTCCAGGACCACACAGTGGTACATGGGACTCAGTTCAAAGTGTCCACCATCGTTGAGGATTTGCTCGGCCACTTCAGCTCGCAGAATTTGCACCCCCTGATTTAGCCAGCGATTTGCTTCGTCGCCAGAAAAGAAGGCTCCAGCAAAGACTAGTGCTTTGGCGTTGGCCAAGAGGTGGTTCCCCAGCAGATGGTACTCCAACTGAGATCGCAGACTGCGAGTTTGCACGGCCAAGGAATTCAGGGCGAGGGGGTCCAGGTCATGGCCGGCCAAACACCACTTGATCCAATTCACGATCCGCAGCGAGGTTGGATAGGGTTCCCAACCGGTTCCTGTGGCCGGTGAGTTTTCACGGATCCAGCGAGTTATCAGGTCACGGTGCCAGAGCGTTCGCTCAGCCGTATGTTCCGCATTGAGGTCGTCAAAGTAGTGCAGGTTGTAGCGAACGAGATGCGATAGCGACGAGTCGTTCCAAACCGTTGGGTTGTCGATGGCGATCAGAGTTTGAAACACTCGCTGCTGATGTGGTGCAACGAGGTTTGGGCGACGTGCAGCGGCCGGTGTCCAGCGTCCTTCGACTCTGCGTCGCGGCGGAGCGGGCTCGGTCGAAGGTTGTGTTTTGATAAGCCTGCGTCGGATCCGATTGGCCACTTGTATGGGTCGGACGTAGCGCAGCGTGTGGACGAACTTTGAAAGCTGTTTGAAGTTCATGGGTGACTTTTCTGCAAGGTCTTCCTAAACCAGCTAGCAGAAATCGTATCGCTTTTTGTTGCGACGTAGTCCTTGCACGGTTGTATCAAATGGTCCGTTTGCGATGGCCCGAGAGGTTGCACGGTGAAGGGTCCGATTTCTTGACCACACGGGTGTGCGTTGGTTTAATGTTGGACAGAGAAACGGACACGTCTCATAAAATGTCGGCCGAATTCCGGCTTTCAGAGCGAAAATTCTGCATTCAAAGACCTATTCTTGTTCGGCAGAATGGAAGTTGGTTCACACGGACTTGGCTCAGGTCATCAGCTCGTAGACGGAGATGACTGAGCGAGGCATTTTTGATGAATACCTTCCGATTTTCGAAACTTCGGACCTACAACTTGTGCCTCGTTTGGATTGAGTTTCATGGCAATCGCTGTTGCCGCCCTGATACTGGCATTCGCAATTAGCTATCTGGTCACGCCCCTTGTGCGTCGTCTGGCCATTCGATTTGACTTTGTCGATCGTCCCGATGGACAGCGTAAGATGCAGTCAAGTGCCGTTGCGTTAGGTGGCGGGCTTTCCCTGATGATTGCCACTCCCGCCGTATTCTGTTCGGTGCTTTGGTGGTGGGGTGACGACCTGTGGCTGATGACGAGCATACCGTCACGAGAACCGGGCGCGACACTTGGATTGGTGTTTGCCGCTCTGTTGTTGGCGGTGGTCGGTCTGCTTGACGATGCGATCGGTGTTCGTGGAAGTTACAAGCTGCTCTGGCAAGTCATCGCAGCGACGATTGTTATGGGTACGGGGCTATCCATCCCCAGTCTGGCGTTCTTTGGCACGACCGTGCCCTTGGGACTCTTAGGAAGTGTGTTCACAATCGCCTGGCTGTTGGGCGCCATGAACTCGTTCAACCTGATTGATGGAGTTGATGGTTTAGCGGGCAGTGTGGGTGTTGTCTTCAGCCTCACGTTTGGGTGCATCGCGCTGCTAGGTGGCCAGCAGTTGGACAGCATCATCGCATTTGCACTTGGAGGTGCTTTGCTTGGTTTTCTGCGGTTCAATTTTCCGCCGGCCAAGATCTACCTGGGTGACATGGGCAGCATGTTCATCGGTTTGATACTAGGGACGATTGCTCTCCGCTGTTCGATGAAGCAGGCGGCAACGTTGGCGTTTGCAGCGCCACTGGCCATCTGGTCAATTCCCATGTTCGATTCGATGGCGGCGGTTATCCGTCGCAAGTTGACCGGTCGCAGCATCTACGCAACCGATCGCGGACACATTCATCATGTGTTGCTGACACGCGGCCTGAGTGCTACTCAGGCCGTCGCTTTCATCGTCGGGCTCTGTGCCGTGACCAGTGTGGGTGCCGTCACCAGCTGGTACTTCGATATGGAATGGCTCGGTGTTGCCGTCGTCGCGAGCGTCATCGGGCTGCTAGTCATCACTCGAGTCTTCGGCCATGTTGAATTCGTGTTGCTGAACACACGTCTGTTTGGTTTCGGCAGATTCCTTCCCTTTGGAACGATGTTGGACAACCGAGACGACGTCCAGCACACGCAGGTACGGATGCAGGGCACGCGTCAGTGGGAAGATTTGTGGGGTGCCTTGGTTGATTCTGCCGAGAAGTTTCATTTGATCAAGATGCAGCTGAACCTGTCCTTGCCGCAACTGCATGAAAGCTTCTTCGCCACTTGGTCGCGTTGGGGAAAGCACCGTCGCGATATGACCTGGCAAGCCGACATCCCGTTGATCGTTGAAGGGCAGCCTGTCGGTCGACTGAACGTCACTGGATTGCAGAACACGTCTTATGCAAGTAGCGAGATGAGTCTGTTCATTGACTTCGTCGAAACGCTTGAGAGCCAGTTGACCGTACTGATCAATAAATCCGAGCAGGAAGAAAAGCTCTCCGAATCGGCCGACCGTGCCGACAACGAGGTTGAGCGCACCGATTCAACCGTCGCTGTCCCAGGAGCCGTTGGCCGGTCTTAAACTCGGTCAATCGGCTGTCGGCGGTTCGGCCAGCGGTCGCAGCAAGTCATCGGGCCCGTATCTTGGATCGATGTCAAACCGTGAATCTGGGCCCAATAGCTGACCCTTAAACCGTCGATGGTGCTCCAATTCGGACGCCTTCAAGCCCGCTTCAATCCTGTCGCTGGCTTCATTCCGAATCCTCTTTACGGGGACGCGATGTGAAATCACTGGGCGGTCCATGGTGATCGTCGGCACGGGGCTCACGTCGAGCCAATGCTTTTCTGGGGGCGTCGTTTCCGGCGCTAACCCGACGGGCTCTGGCGCCGTAGGAGGAGCGACGGGCTTCGAATATCGGCCGATGAAGAAAGCCGCCATAACCATGGCGGTAATGACCGCGATTTGTGCGAGCCGCCAACGAACGAGGTTTGAGCTGTCGCGTGTCATCAGAACCTCCGCGGATTTGTCGAAATCGACTCACTCAGCAAGCGTAGCTTGGCCTCTAAGCGACCTGCGTCGGGATCTGCCCGCTTCTCGTTCTGATCTGTCCTATTAGTGCCCCAGCACCCGTTATTTGTTCTCGAAGTAGAACTTGAAGGGGTTTTCTGCTTGGGCCAACTCCTGCAACTCGACCTCCAAGGATTCCCGGGTCTGGCCCTCCTTGGTCAGGCTCGAAGCAAGTTTCTGAGGAATCTCCGCCTGTCGGACCTCTGTGGTCTCTGCCGTGGTCGACACCATCAGCAGGCCACCCACGCGAGTGTCGAAGGTAAGGTCTTCGATGTTCAGCTGGCCGGTCGCTTGTGGTGTGTTCCGATCCAGCTTGTACTCAAACGCGAATTGACGGCCGTCACTGAGTTCGACCGTCGTCACGTGGCTTTCGCGTGTTTGCGTTCCCGATCCGCTGCTCCCGCTGCTGGTGCCCGCACCACCGGGTAGGTCCGTCCAGACAACATAGACCAAGTCGCCGTCGACGATGTACCAGTTGAGCATCGCCTGGTTGATTCCTGGCACTGACTGCTCCGATTCAGAGCTCCAGCCCACGGACCCGTAAGTGTGAGTGGTTGATCCTTGTTGGGAATTGCAGCCTGTGATCAACAGCATCGAAGCGATGGCGAGCATCGCGAGGAAACCAGGAGATTTCATGTCCAAAGACCCCGGAGTCGTTCAAGCGTTTGCGACCGAACGTTGTCTGCTATTCGACGTCACGCCGCGATATCTTGGCCGCTCCAGCGCGGAGTCACAGAAATCGGCGACCTGCTCGGCGAAACTCCCGACGATCCTTTGCTGTGGGAAACGAGAAATACGTCGCGTCTTCGTCACGGTTGGGTGACCGGGTGACGCTGCCATCAGCAATCTCGTCGATGGCTTGGACTAAAGCAATAGCGCCCTCCAATTTGGTTTTTCGCACGAGCGAATCCCAGCTGTCGGACTTGTCGATCGCGACGCTGCGCTGAACGAGGATATCGCCATTGTCCAGCTTGTCGGCCAGATCGTGAACCGTCGTCGCGGTTTCGGCCTCGTTGTTGAGCAACGCCCAAAAAGCCGGCATCAGACCCCGGTATTTGGGCAGTGGGGCGCCATGCACGTTGATGGCCCCCTTGGGGAAACGCTTGCGGACTTTGCGTCCAATGATCTGGGGGCAGCTGATGGAGATGAGCAGATCAGGTTCATATTGATCGATGATTTGATGAAAGTCGTCACCGCTCACCTTCTCGACGCGATGACAAGGTATCTGAAACGCCTCGGCCACGTTTTCGATGGAGTGGAACGGACCAGAGGGACTGGGTTTGCCTAGCTTCGATAGGATCTTGCCACGAATGACGCGCAGACCCATGACGAATGTGAAGTACGTCCCAAACAACGACCAGTGCTTCATGAAGCCCTTGATCGGACCTCCATGCGTGCTCATGGCCGGAGCAATCACAATGCAGACGACGTCCCCTTCCTTTGCACGGCAAACTTCTGCGAAGGCTTTGGGCAGGTAGAGATTCTCGTTTTGGGTAAGGATCAAGAGCTTCATGTCCGCGAAGTGCTCCGCATGGATGTCGGGTGCGCTTACTTATTCTGCAGATAGTCACGGACCATTCGGCGAAGACCTTCGTCTGACGAAACCGGCTGCTGAAACCCCGCATCGCGAACCCGTTGTGCGGCCACGCGAGTCGGCTGCGCTAGCTTTTTGACACGTGCAATCGAGACAGGTAGGTTCTTGCCCGTAATCTTGGTGACGGCTTCGAAGGGGATCGCCGCCAGGATGCCGAGCCAGAGAGGCATTTTGAGTGGCGTTTTGCTCTTACCCAATTCGGTGCGGATAATGGACACGACGTCGCTGACGGTTTGATCGGGTTTGTCGGCGTAATTCTGAATGATCAAACCGGGCTGCATGTCTTCGATATGCATGGCAATTGCATTGATTAGATTTCCCACATACGCGGTAGCTTTTACATTTTTCCCCGAGCCGAACAGGATGAAAAAACCGGAATCGATTTGGCGGATCAAGTTCCGCATGTTTGTCACATTTCGCTCACCGTAAACGACGCAGGGGCGCAAGACGACGACACGTCGGTTGGGGTCCTCGGCGGACCATTGGCGGATGTGTTGTTCGCCGCCTAATTTCGAGGCACCGTACGGACTTGTGGGCGCAGGCGTGGTCGATTCGTTTGCCTCGTCCGTTCGATCTCCGTAAACCGCGATCGAGCTGGTGAACAGGAATTGCGAAACGCCGGCTTTCTTCAGTGCTTCAAGTACGGTTTTCGTTCCGGATTCGTTGGTTTCGAAGTACTCCTGTTCCGTGTGGCCGAAGTCAAAATGAACGGCGGCCAGGTTGATCATCGCGTCTACTCCCTCGAGGGCTTCCAAGAGCTTGTCGGGTTTGCGGACGTCGCCCTTCACAAATCGAGTTAAGCCGTAGTCCGCTTTGGGTTCGGCCAGGTCAAGTCCTACCAATTCGTGACCTCGATCAGATAAGAATTGGGTCAGATGCGAACCGATGAACCCAGAACTACCAGCGACTAATATTTTCATGTTCCAGTGCTCTGCAACGGATAGTGCTTCAATGATTGACAAGCTTTTTGAATACTCGCTCTAGCTGTTGGACGGCCATCTCACGCGAGAAGTTGTCCAACACCAGCTGACGATTCGAATGAGCCTTGGTTTCAAGTTCTGAAAGGTCGGTGATGGCGGATACCAACGACGTCTTCAGGGCTTGCAGATCTCCGGGAGGAAAAACGCGATTGGCCTCCGTCGATTCGAGCAGCGATTGACCCTCGCCAGCCAAACCCGCGACGATGGGGCGAGCGGCGATCAAGTAGTCGAACACTTTCGAAGGGATCGTCCGCTCCAAGGTCGGGTCCTGTTTCAGATTGAGATACAAGAGGTCGGCTTCTTCCATTTGCCGCACGGCATCATCACGAGATACGGGGGGCAAGAAAATTACGTTGTCGGTCGCATTCAGTTCGGCGACCTGCTGCTTGAGCGCTTCCAACTGGGCGCCAGCCCCCAACAGATGCAATTGCCATCCGCTTAAGTCATGTTCTTGGCGAAGCGCTACAAATCCCTCAATCAATAAGTCTAATTCCTGCAAGAGTCCGAGGTTGCCCGCGTAGAGCAAAGTCTTGGTGGCATTGTTAGGTCGTGGACGCGGAGTTGGGGCGATGTCTTCTGTCGGCACGCCGTTGTAGATGACCGTCACACTCGTATCGGATTCCTCTCGCAAGTAGTCTGCCATCGGCCGCGAAACACAAGTGATATGGTCGGCTTTGCGGTAGAAGTATCGCTCCATCCGTCGGCCAATGCGGTAGGCTCGACCGTTGGGGCTCAGCTGGCCGGCCGCGACCGCGGTATCGGGCCAAATGTCACGCACCTCAAACACCCAGGGTCGACGGAATAGCATGGCCAACGTGCGACCGGTGAGGCCCACAAACAACGGAGGGCTACTGACATAGATCACATCCGGACGCCATCCTCGGCGCCAAATACCCATGCCAAGGCGAATGCTACCGCGAACAAACGAGATGTAGTGTTTCAGGTAGGCGCGAGCGCCCGAGCCCACGACATCCTTGATGTGACAGCGTCGCACTCGAATTCCCAGCTGTTCAAATTGGGAATCATCGACCTTCGTCACCTGGGCCTTGTACGGATGGGTGGTAATCACCTGAAGCTCATGGCCCCGCTTAGCCAACAATTGTGCGAAGTCCGTCAATCGAAAGGCGGCCGCGGTAATGTCCGGAGCAAAGAACTGTGAGATCAGTAAGATTCGCATTGTTTAACGCCGCAGTTCGTCTCATCTCACCTGCGGTTTGCAATTCCCAGGCTGTACAACCTGTGCATTTAGATCCGATCTGAGTTAAGATAATGGTTGGGCGAGCTATCCCCGTTGTTCATCGCCCACCTGGGCCGGGCTTTGCGGACGAATCATGATCAGAAACCAAAAGGTGACACACGCGCTGTCATTTGATATCGAGGATTGGTTTCACCTGATCGAAGTCGAAGCCACTTCGGACACGTCCGGTTGGGACTCATTTCCATCGATCGTTGTCGATCGTACACGTCAGATTCTTGATCTGTTGTCGGAATTTAACGTTCGAGCCACATTTTTTGTGCTCGGTTGGGTCGCCGATCGACATCCCGAACTTGTTCCCATGATTGTTGAGCGTGGGCACGAGATCGGCACTCATTCCTTCTGGCACCGCAAGGTATTCGAGCTTACGCCTGACGTGTTTCGCGACGATTTGCGTCGGTCGATCGAAGTGCTTGAGCAACACCCGGGTGTAAAGGTTCGTGGGTTTCGAGCTCCATCGTTCTCGATTACGCCGGGAACCGAATGGGCCTTCGACGTGATGAAGGAACTGGGCATCGAGTACGACGCCAGCCTTTTTCCGGCGAACCGGGCGCACGGCGGATATCCGTGTGCGTTGGTTCCGCACACTCGCACCTCACCCAGTTGTGGCACACTCGCCGAGCTCCCGATGAGCGTGATGGCGGTCGGGCCATTTCGCGTCTGCTTTTCCGGCGGCGGCTATTTCCGACTATTTCCCTCGTGGTTCATCGAGCGTTGTTTTGTGAAGTCTGAGGCAGCGGGCCGGCCGTCGGTGGTCTACCTCCATCCGCGCGATCTGGCGACGGACTGCCCCCGGGTCCCTATGCCGTTGTATCGCCGATTCAAGTGCTACTACGGGCAGGGCACCACCGCTCGCAAGCTCCGTTATCTTTTGGAACGCTTTCGGTTTGACACCTGCTATCAGGTGCTGCAGGACCACGAGCTGCTGTATAACGACCCGAGCATCGTCTAGTTTTCCACGCCAGCCAGTGACTCGCTCGGTTTTGCTGGATAAGCCAGGGTGACTTTGACGATAATCTCGCCTAGCTAAGATGTGCTGACTTTATCGGCTGCGTCTTTGCCTTAGTCCGCTATCATCCGTATACTGTCATGTAACGCGAAACCGTTGAGGACGCTGAGATGAATCGCCGACTTTTTTTTGCAGCGGTTGTGGGCTTTGGACTGTTCGGCTTAGCCGAAATGGGACATGCGCAGATGGGCGGTGCTAGCGTCCGAAATCGGACTCGCAACTTCCTGTTCAACCGGCCAACGGTGAGTCCCTACTTGAATCTGGCGACGCGTGGCACCGGCGGGATGTCGAACTACCACACGCTGGTGCGGCCTCAGGTCGAGCGTCAACAACAGGATGCCGAGCGTTCACGTCAGACCGTTCGGATGCAACAGCAGTTGAATCGAGTTCAGAACGAATTCCGCCAGTCACAGCAGCAGACTACCGGGATGATGCTCACCGGTCGATATGGTTGGTCAAGTCGAGGAATGCCGCGTCACGGATCGACCTTGAATTACTTTCCCGGGTTTGGGGCCATTCCCAGGCGGCGTTGATTCGACTTGGCTCAGACCAATCTGAAATCTTGCTAGGGCAACACGACGCGCGCGGATGAGTCAATCTCGAATCTACATGTCTCCACCGCACATGTCTGGGCGGGAGCAGGAGCTTATTGCTGAGGCCTTCGCTTTGAACTGGATCGCTCCGGTTGGGCCGCATCTGAATCAATTCGAAAGCCTCTTTGCTGAGCGAGTCGGTGTCGAACACGCGCTCGCAGTCGCCAGCGGGACAGCAGCCTTACACCTGGCGCTGCACCGATTGGATCTCGATGCGGAATCGGAAGTCATCTGTCCCACCTTGACGTTCTGCGCCTCGGCAAACCCGATCGTGTACGAGGGAGCCAAGCCGGTTTTCGTCGATTCCGATTTAAAGACCTGGAATCTCGATCCGAACTTAGTTGAGGAAGAGATTAGCGATGGGGCTCGTCGCGGTCGGTTGCCCAAAGCAGTCATGGCAGTCGACATTCTAGGTCAGAGCGCTGACATGGACGTGATTCTTGAGATCACGAGCCGTTATGAGATCCCGGTCATCGAAGACGCCGCCGAGGCGTTGGGTGGCAGCTATAAGGGACGCCCTGCCGGATCGTCCGGGTGGGCAAGCGCCTTCTCATTCAACGGAAACAAGATCATCACCATTAGTGGCGGCGGGATGCTCTGTTCCAACGACACCGAGTTTATGGACAAGGCCCGCTATTGGTCGACCCAGGCCAAGGATCCCGGTCACCTCTATCTGCATTCTGAAGTCGGCTTCAACTATCGATTGAGCAATGTTCTGGCCGCGATCGGGATTGCGCAGTTAGGCGTGCTCGATCAGAGGGTGCAGGCGCGACAACGGAATTTCGACTACTATCAGCGACGACTGGGGCAGCTGCCAGGTATTCGATTCCAGCCAATGTCGGCTCAGGGGACGTCGAACTACTGGCTGACGGCGATTCGAATCGAACCCGAGGCATTCGGCAAAACATGTGAAGACATACGGACTAGGCTTGAAGCCGACAACATCGAGGCTCGCCGCGTCTGGGTTCCGCTGCATACGCAATCGACATTTGCTGACTGCCGCTATCGAGGCGGCAAAGTTGCTGAGTCGATTTTCGCCGATAGCCTCTGTTTACCCAGCGGATCGAGTTTGACCGACGTTGATCTAGACCGGATCTGCTCGATCATCGAAGAAATGGCGGCAGCGCGTTAACGCTGAATCTTGCCCGCCGCACTCAGGTCTAAGCTTTCGACGATCTGCACGACGCGTGGACACTGATAGCGATTCAATCGACTTTGACAGTGTTGAATGATCATCTGCCGGCTCGCTTCGGGGTCCGCCGCGACATCCAATACGACGTCACACGCGACCAGTTGGCCAGCGAGCGAGGAAGTCTGCGGATAGACCCGAACCTCCGCAACCGCATCCAGTGCGCGGATGACCTGCTCAACCTCGACTGGGTGAACCTTATTCCCACCGACATTGATCATGTCGGATTTACGGCCGACAAATTGCACTCGATCGTTGTGCACTTCAACGAGATCACCGGTCGGAAACCACTGGTCGCTGGAAAACTGATTGGCCGAGACATCCGAATGCGGATCGTACGTCGTCATGGCATTCTTCGATCGGACCCACAGCTGTTGGTCTTCGATTTTAAGCTCGACGCCATCGGGAGACGTGCTGTTGAGGAACTCGGTGGGAAAACCGGCCCGACCATCTGTGACGGAAAAGCATCGGCCAACTTCTGTGGTTGCGTAGATATGGGCGATGCGTGCGTTGGGAAACGTTGCGGCTAGTTGGTCGAGAATGGTCTGGTCAACAACCTCTCCGCCCAGCGTGATTTGTCGTAAGGGGATGCAGCTCCATTGACGCTGTGGAACCAGCAGCATGAGGCGACGCCAGTACGATGGGGTTGCCGAAACGAACTGCGTCTGAGAACTCGCCATCAGGTCAGCAACTTCTTGCGGTGACGCGTCGACCGACGGAACGGCCAGTGTGCCGTGGTTGAGCAAGGCTTGCAGCATGACCTGCAAACCAGCATAGAGGTGTGGTCGATACGCCATCAACCAGCGTTGTGGCTGCGTCTTACGCACGGGCCGAGCCAGCGTTTGCCAGCTGTGTCGCGATGCTTTTGGCTTTCCTGTCGTCCCGGATGTGAGGATGGTGATGGAACCGGGAGCCTCGTCCGTCTCCGCGGACTGGAGTTCATGAGCGAGCTGCAATTCATCGGCGCGAAGGATCGCGTGCAATCCAAGTTGCGAGCCGAGCGAAGTCAGCTCGTCGATCGACGTTTGGGCATCGATCAAGAATACGCACTTTCCGTGATGCTCGAGTGCGGCGAGTGTCGCAAGTCCCTCCGCACTGGCTGGGAAGGCCAGGCCGATTCGTTTTGGTTCGAAGTCCCTCCAGCGCTGAACGCACTCGGCGTAAAGTGCAGCCAATTCAGACCAGGCGGTGGTGCCCGCTGCCGAAATCAGCGCATCGCTGCGGTCGTCGGGCGATGTCAGTTCGAATGACTCGGCCAGCATGAATAATCCAAGGTGGCGGGGATGGGCATCGAGCGGCAACGAGGCGGCCGAGCACTGCAATCAAAAAAAACCACCCAACGACTCAATTGTCGTTCGGGCGGTTTTTGGGGACAAGCCTTCCTTCAACGGGAATTAGGAAGCCGACGCCCCGGAGACCGAGGCGTCGCATCTGCTGGAGCTCGATTCATTGACGTTTCAAGAAGTCAGACTCGGATGCAATTTCTGGAACCGGTGGCAGGCTATAGGATCGGTTGGCGAGCTCGGTACGCCGCAGATCACGGACGACTTGGGCAGCTTGTCGCAACTCGTCGCGGCTGATGCGTCGCAGATTTCCAAGTTCGGTGATCGGCTCGAGCGTCGCCATCGCACGGCGTAGGGTCGGCTCCATGAGCACAACGTTGGTTAACCACCGCCGCATTTCCTGAAACGTTTGAGCCGCTTGCTGATAGGAATCGGTCAGGTCGACGGTACGTTCGAGTGTCTCGATGGCGTCGGCAAGATCGCCCGTCTGCTCCAAAACGTCATCCTTCAAGTTGACCAGATCGTGCAGCGTATCTTTGGATTTTTCGATATCGACCGATTGTGCATCAAGCTGTTTACGCATGCCAATCAGCTCGTGCAGTGTGAATTCTGCCTCGGAAGCCTGGGCTCCTTCGATCAGCAGCGTCTCATTGAGGCTGACAAGTTGCTCAGCGACCGACGTTGCTTCCCTGGTCATCGATGCGGTATCGAGCAGACGCCGATGCAGGCCTTTGGCTTCCTCAACAATTGGTTCGGCTTCTTCCAGGTATTCAACGGAGCGGAGCAACTTGATGCGCAACGTCGCCATACGATCAAGCGCGGTTTCGGCTTCCGTGGCGATCTCCGCGGCGGAAATCAGCTCGTATTGCAGCCGATTCGAGTCGTTGACGGCGGCCGCGGTTTCTTCAATCAAGCTGTTGTAGGAACTGACGGTGTCGCGAAGATTGGCCAAGCGGTCGACCGCTGTCGTGGCTTGCTTAAGCTGGGCGGCTTCAGCCACAATCTGCGTGTGCAACGCCTGGATTCTCTTCAGCCCCGCTTCGGCGTTTGCCGTTTGCTGCCCCTGTTCCGCTAAGAGGCTTAATAGGTCGACAGCCCTCTCCGCTGTTTGATGCTTGTTCGTCAGCTTTTGAACTGTCTCTTCGAGAATGCTGACTTGTTGTTGCATCTGCTCCAGCTGTCGGGAAGCTGGCCGGATGAAACCCCAGTTGACGACGACCATGGTGATCGCGATGGCCAGTAGAAATACATTCCAGCCGAAGCTGTTCTTCGTGCGTGCGGTGTCATCTCCGTCCGTTGGCGTCTGATAGTCATTCCTGCTATCCAAGGCTCTCCCCCTTCTCGATCCGTGAATAGGTGCTTCTTTGAGCCGCCTCTTCCTGCATTTCCCTATCGGAACGGGCGAGTAGGACGAGAGAATGTTTCCAACGTTATGCAGATTGACCAGCGTGGACAGGTTGTAACGGGACCGTACGGATGCTGGTCTTAATAACGCGTGAAGTAAGCAGCCGCGCCGCCTTGCGAGTGCTTCATTTATGGCGTGGGTTTTGATGCGATCGAGCGCATCATTACGTGGCGAATTGCAGCGCGAGTTTCCCACGCACAAACACCAAGCGGGCGGGATAAGGCGACTTCGGGACGAATTGAAATCTGTCGCCCTTCGATGTCCTGATCGATCACCTTCTTTCCATCGATCCATACAACGATCAATTTGTCCTCGACACGAATCTTAATGCGATACCACTGGTCGCGTTTGAAAGGCATGCTTTGCGTCGTGTCGTTTTCTGAAGCGTCAAAACCGTCGATACTCGAGAGCCCGACGAGTGCTCCACCCCACCCGCCCACAATTAACGAGCAATGAGACTTGCCCACGGGAAAGGTCAGCCCACAAAAAAAGTCGGTTCCATCGAGGCGTTTGGCTTCGAGTTTGATCTCGTAGTTGTTTTGAGTTGGTTTTCCGTCAAAAGTGACGCCCGTTAGCGACGAGCCGTAGTCCAGGATCAGCTGTTTATCTTCGACGTAGACTTCTCCTTCACCACCGAATCGGCTCACACGCCAGCCGTCCAGAGACTTGCCGTCAAATAGCGGTCGCCAATTCGAATCAAATTGATTCGCTTCTTCTTCGGCCGTCGCCACGCCTGCGTGGACGCTGACGAGAGCGATGATGAGAACAATCAACCGGCGGCACGGGTTACTCATCCTTCGATTCCTTGCATGAATTCGATCGCGTTATGAGACCGGATCTATTTGACCTGGTGCCACTGCTGGAACCAACGACAAAATTCTTCGATTCCTTCGGCCATTGGCACCCGTGGGGCGTAGTCGAGCAGCCGCTGGGCTTTGGTCAGATCTGCAAAAGTGACAGGCAGATCCTCGGGGCGTTCCGGTTTTTGCTCGATCTGTGCCGTTTTTCCCAAGGACGTTTCTAGCATCTTGATGATCTGACGAATTTCGATCGGCTCGCTGTGACCCAGGTTTAACGTTTCACCAACGACCCCATCATTATAAAGAGCCGCAAATAGGCCGCGGCAAATGTCGCTGACGTGCGTGTAGTCGCGCCTTATCGTGCCATCGCCAAACAGCGGAAACGGTTTTCCGTTTTCGATTGCGTCTGCAAAGATCGTCAACGCCAGGTCGGGACGAAGCCGAGGTCCGTAGACACTGAAGGGTCGCAGGCAAACCACGGGAACCTGATGCAGTGAATGATAAGTCAGCCCGATCAACTCGGCGGCACGTTTCGTGGCGCCGTAGGGGCTCGTGGGAACGCCGTGCGGTGCGTCCTCCTGAAACGGGATCGCGGCGCCTGCACCGTATACGGTTGAAGACGAGATCAGCAGGAAGCGATCGACTGGATGGCCACGTGTGGCTTCGAGCATCGCCAGCGTACCGCCCACATTGACGTGCTGGTAAATCTCGGGATTCTGCACGCTGTAACGAACGCCTGCGTATGCTCCAAGGTGGACCACACGATCGACTGCGTGGTCCTTCAAAATGCTCAGGTTCGCCGCGCTATCACAGAAATCGCTCTCGACAAGCGAGATTCTCTCATGGCGCTCCAATTCCTCTGCGTTGGCTCGCTTCAATGCCGGGTCGTAGTAGTCGTTGAAATTGTCCAAACAGACGAGCTGTTCGTCCGTTTCGCGAATCAGGAACTCGGCAAAATGACTGCCGATGAATCCGGCACCGCCGGTGATCAGGATGGACATAGCTGATAGCTCTTCAGTTGTTGCAGTGCTCAGATCGAGGCCCACGACGTGGACACGTAAGGAGCTAGTAATTTGGAGTTGGGGGCTGGTAGTGATCGAGGTTTATCGAGCGAAACCATTTGATCGTGTGTTCCAGGCCCTCGGTCAGCTCCGTCTTTGGCTCCCAATTCAGCTTCTCTTTGGCCAGCGTAATGTCAGGCCTGCGTCGAGTGGGGTCGTCCGCCGGTAGTGGGCGATGAACCAGTTGTGATTTCGAGCCGGTGAGTTCGATCACCTGTCTGGCCAGATCGAGAATTGTAAACTCCGACGGGTTTCCAATGTTGACTGGTCCAATGAAATCATTGGGACCCTCCATCATTGCGATCATGGCACCGATCAGGTCATCGCGATAGCAGAACGAACGTGTTTGGCTTCCGTCGCCGAAAATCGTGATGTCCTCGTTATTGATCGCTTGGCGGATGAAATTGGAGATCACTCGCCCATCAAAAGGATGCATCCGTGGTCCATACGTGTTGAAGATGCGAACGACACGGATATTCACTTTGTTCATGCGGTGGTAGTCCATGAACAACGTCTCGGCGGCCCGCTTCCCCTCGTCGTAACAGGCACGAGGGCCGATGGGATTGACATTGCCCCGGTACGATTCTGGTTGTGGATGGACTTCGGGATCACCGTAGACTTCGCTGGTTGAGGCTTGTAACACTTTGCCGCGACATCGTTTGCCCATACCCAGCACGTTGATCGCCCCGAGCACCGACGTTTTGATTGTCTTGATCGCGTTGTATTGATAGTGCCCCGGCGCGGCCGGACAGGCCAAGTTGTAGATCTGATCGACCTCCAGCCAAATGGGCATCGTCACGTCGTGTCGAACTAACTCAAAGTTGCGACGTCGCAACAGATGCTCGACGTTCGTTTTCTGGCTCGTGAAGAAGTTGTCCAGGCAGATCACATCGTGACCTTCTTCGACCAGCCGCTCACAGAGATGCGACCCCAGAAAGCCCGCGCCGCCCGTGACTAATATTCGCTGAATTTTGCCCACGTTGCTGTTCCTAAGTGATTTAAGGAGTTACGTCGATCGCCACTCCAGTCTTCGTGCGGCGGCCCGTTGACAGGGTGGGGACGGGTGGATGTATTTGACAAATTGTAGCTTCCTTCGAAGCTAACAGGTTTTCTGTTGATCAGGAACAATGGTGTTGTGGCTATTCTTGGCGACCTGTGCGAGTTACCGGATCTTACAGATCAGCTACTGAAGCTAGTTGCTCAAATTCCAGCTGGTTGGGTTACGACGTATGGTGACCTCGCCGATGCCTTGGGAGATCGAATCGCCAGTCGCTGGGTAGGCCACCTTTTGTTACATCATCCGCACAGCGCGGCATGTCACTGCCACCGAGTCGTCCGATCGGATGGTTCTATCGGTCGTTATGTCACCGGAGATGCCGCCCAAAAGGCCGAACGCCTGCGAACCGAGGGAGTGGCCGTTCAGAAGGATCGAGTCGACCTGATGGCCCTTCGCTTTTGCAACTTTCGATGCCAACGAGAGCTCGAGAGGCTGCGAACGATTCAGCACGAGATGCTGTCGGAGCTGTCGTTGGTTGATCAAGCAAACCAAGAGGTTGTTGCTGGCGTCGACGTGTCGTACTCGGGCGCAGACGGTGTGGCGACTTACGCAGAAGTCGACGAGACAGGGGATGTCTGTTGGTCAACGTCACTTCGTCGATCCGTTTGCTTTCCCTACATCTCTTCTTATTTGGCCTTTCGTGAGTTGCCACTCCTGTTGGAATTACTCCGAGAAGTTCGACGGCAACGGCAGATCGCGGACGTGTTGCTTGTCGATGGAAGTGGCATAGCTCATCCGCGGCGAACCGGGATCGCGACCATGTTGGGGATCGCCGCGGAGATGCCCACGATCGGAATTACCAAGCGCCTGCTGCACGGTCGTGTCGACCTGAAGGGCCTGAGCTTTGGTGAACTGAGACCGATTGTGGATGGCGATTCGCCGATCGGATATGCAACGGTCGCCTGGCCTAAGACGCGAAAGCCAATCTACTTGTCGCCGGGTCAGCTGATTTCGGTCGAGCGTTCGGCCGACGTGGTGCGCCGTTTCCTGGGGATACGTCGATTGCCAACGCCTATCTATTGGGCGGATCGGATTAGTCGTGCCGAGGCATTGCGGTAGCTGACCATCATGCCTTGAAGATCTTCTCCCTGCCGGATGCCACCCGGCTGGTCGCATTGCGTGTGTCGACCACCAGCTGCGCGTGCTCGACGATGGATTCGTAGTCGTAGGCCGAATGATCCGTCGCGATGAGGACGCAGTCTTGAGAACCGACATATTCCGGTGTCAACGCTTGGCTTTCCATTGGCTGCACGTCAAAGCTACGCATTGAAGGCAATGTCGGAATGTGTGGGTCGTTGTAGCTGAGGATAGCGCCCGCCTCGAGAAGCAGTTCCATCAACTTGAAGGAAGGGCTCTCACGCGGATCGTCAACGTCCTTCTTGTAGGCCACGCCAAGTACAGCGATCTTGCTGCCGCGAATCGGCTTCTCGATGCTATTGAGTGCTTCCGCGACGCGCTGGATGACGAACTTTGGCATCGATGAGTTAATCTCACCAGCCAGTTCAATGAATCGCGTCGACATTTCGTGGCGGCGAGCAAGCCAGCTTAAGTAAAACGGGTCGATCGGGATGCAATGCCCACCCAAACCGGGCCCTGGATAAAACGCCTGGAATCCAAAGGGCTTCGTCTTGGCCGCATCAATTGCTTCCCAGATATCGATTCCCAAGCGCATGAAGAGCAGCTTCAATTCGTTGACCATCGCGATATTGACCGAGCGGTAAGTGTTCTCGATGATCTTGCATGCCTCAGCAACTTCGCAGCTCGAGACGGCGATTGTCTTAATGAACGCAGCAGCGTAGAGCTCACAGGCCAGTTGCTTGCTCAGCGGATCGACGCCCCCGACGACTTTCGGGATGCTGCTGGCGGTGAAGTCTGGATTTCCCGGATCTTCACGCTCCGGACTGTAGGCCAAGAAGAAATCCTCGCCAACGGTGAGTCCCGAGTCGTTCAAGATGGGCAACAGGACGTTGCTGGTCGTTCCCGGATAGGTCGTACTCTCCAGCACAACCAGTTGACCAGCGCGGAGCCTACTTTTGATCTGATTTCCGGTTGATTCGATGAACGATAGATCCGGGTCTCGACTTTCGTTGAGGGGTGTTGGCACGCAGATCAACAGGGCATCGGGCTCGGATAATCTGTTGAATTCAGCTGTCGGTATAAACGAACCCTCCTTGATCGCTGGACCAATCCACTCGTCGGGCAGGTGGCGAATGTAGCTGTTGCCGGATTGCAGAGTTTCGACTTTGGACGCGTCCACGTCGAAACCCATCGTGTGGAAACCCGCTCGCACGAACGCATGGACTAACGGCAAACCGACGTATCCCAATCCAATGACGCCGACCGTCGCCGATTTGTCTTGCAATGCCTTCACATACGAATTCGTCATATCCCTCAATCTCTAGCTAGCGTCTGGTGTCAGTCAACTCGGTGTGTACGGACTCGGGTAGACACATGCAGACCACCCTCGCTATTGTCCGCAACGTGTGAGTCTAGCAGATCCGTGTACGGAGTTCGCCATGGGGCACCAGAAGCCGCTGTTTTGTCTGTCGATCCTTGCTGCGATGGCCTCGCTGACCGTTCAAGCCGCAGAGTTTGCGATCGAAACGGAAGTTTTTGTGGGTGACGACCCCAAGCCGTTCGCGACAAATGTGACGGTATTCTCGGACGGCCTGATTTACGACTTCGCGGTTCAACCGAATGACCGCATCACCGTCCTCGATAGCGAGGCGAATCTCTTCGTACTGGCCGACACACGCAAACAAACTCAATCCTCACTGACCGTCGATCAGCTAATCCGTTTTGTTGCGGCACAACAGCACGAAGCCGTAACGCAGTCGGAGAGCGAACTGATTCGATTTGCCGCACGCCCAAAGTTTGCGGCATCGTTCGATGCGAAGACTGGACAGCTGAATCTGGCCAGCGAACATTGGGACTATCGCGTAGAAACCACACTCGTTGCTGATGAGCAGATTGGCGCTAAGTACCATGAGTTTGCGAATTGGTTTACACAGCTCAACGCCTTGTTTCGCCCGATCCCTCCGGCTGTACGGATGGAGCTGAATCGAGAGCTTCGGCAGCGAGATCGTTTTCCGCTACATGTCGTTGTGGACATCAAGAAGAATGGACGCACTAGGGTTCGTCAGGAAAGTCGACATCGCTTGATTGCGAAACTGACTGAGCGCGAAAGGCAAATGCTGAAGGACTGGAAGGACCGTCGGGCGAGCTACCGTCGACTTCCGTTTCATGAATTCCGAATGACGCAATTGCCTGCTCTAGCCAAGCGTCGTTAACGCGCTGCACTCAACGATTGTTCATGCGAATCGTTCTGTACCGTCTCATTTCTTGGTACGAGCGATCCCCTTAAGTCGCGTGTCCATGCTGGACATTAATGAATTAGCAAAAGATCCGATCCGTTCGGCGCACTGTTTCGAATTCCGTAGATGATAGATCAGACCTATCACAATTACTTTCGCTCCCTTGCCGATACTTACCTCTGCTGACAGGTTATTGTCCTTGTTCGACACTCGCCTTCAGTACTTCGTTTTTACACGAACGCGGCGCCGGCACCTCCGGGTTGGCGTGGATCAATCAAAGCAACTCTATTGCGATTGCGTTTAACCCCTTAGTTGTTTCTTCAAATGCCGGTTCGTTCCGCGCTTCGGCCACGTTTTCATTCACTTATCCTTTCGAACCCGGCCACGCTTGTAATCAAAGGAGTGTGTTTTGCTGATGACAGCGAATCATCTTCAGAACGGAAAACTCGCGGACCTAAAGAACTACATCTATAAAACTCTTTGTGAACACGAAAAACTGGAAATCGGCGTCTTTCCAATGACCGAAAGCGTCCTCACGCGACGCGCTCAACCGTGTGCCATCTATTTTTGTTTGCATGGTCCGCGTAGCGTCAAGTTTACGGCGATTTGGGATGCGGATCGAAACGCCATCTTTTTCTACGGTGCGACAGGTGAACGCTTTCATCAGACCAACCTGATGGACGCTCCTTTGCTCGGAGTCGCGAATTCAAATCAGTAGGCAAGGCATGGTCCCCAGCTTGGGGCGGCCATTCGGATATGGAGAGCAAAATGCTCGTTCTTTCGCGCAAGAAAAGCGAGACAATCAAATTGGGGGACTCAATCGAAATCACCGTTGTGAGGGTCAACGGTGATAAGGTTCGGCTGGGGATTCAAGCGCCGTCGGACGTGTCCGTGCTGCGGCAGGAGTTGACCAAAAAGAAGGCAGAATCCGAAGATTCGTGAACGGATGACGGCGGTGACCGAGCGACCAGTTCGGAACAACAGCAACATTAGCGATGGGGGCAATCGCTATTGATCGGCTGAGTCCGGCAAATGCAGAGTGCTGCTGATCATCAAAGTCGGGCGACCCGTTTTGCCGGGTCGAGCTAGAGGCGCACAAAATTAGGCACCCGCGAGGGTGCCCATGTGCTGTGAAAATTCGGCCAACCTAAAGCGGTATCCGTTGGGTCTTGCTATTCGCGCGGCCGCACGGCGCCGGTCAGACCGCTGTAATCAGCTCGGTCCTCGTTGTGCCAGAGCGGATCGCCCGACTCGACTCGCCGTCGTAGAATTTCGATCTTGGCGGCAGAACCAGCCGGTGCATCGGTCGCTTCGAATTCGTCCCGTGTGATCGGGGCGAAGTCCTCGTCGTGACCGTACTTTAAAATAGCCTCAAAAACATTCCGGACTTTTGGAGAGTGCATTCTTTCTTTCTCAACCTCCACTCAACTACATTCCCAGCGAAAAGTGTACTGTCGTTACGCTTGATTAAACGAAACGGTCCATGGTGTTCAGCGATGCGGCGTGTTTTGAACCAACCTGGACGCGCTTGTTGTCGAAGTCACCAGGGGAGAGACCTGCACTGGGCCGAGTCCCGCGTTTGTGCAGGCAGTCTGGTAGCAGAACACGTGATTATTCCCCACATTGAGTGAAAGTCAACGTTATTGTCCGGGATTTACTCAAGTTTTCAGTGCCTCGCGCGGCCGTTCATCGACTCGCTTCGATTTCTGAACCACGGCAAACTGGGTGAAGTTGGATGGACACCTAGATTGAGTCGATTCGGTAGGTCCTGACGTGACCTTGGTGCCCCTTCGTCAGCCAACAGCACACCGGAGTCCGCAACCATGTTCTGGATTCAAAACCAAATTACTTTGCCAGCTTTTTCACGAGGCTTTCATTTAATAACGTCCGGCATCATAGATGCTCTACCGGATTTGAAAAGGATCGATGTTGGTTTACTCCACGTTTTTATCCAACACACTTCAGCTTCGTTGACAATCAACGAGAACGCCGATCCCGACGTACGCGTCGACATGGAAACGGCGATCTCGCACATTGCTCCTGAGGACCTTCCGTTTATCCACACAATCGAGGGGCCCGACGATATGCCTGCTCACGTCAAGAGTTCCTTACTGGGCTGTTCGCTCTCGATCCCTATTTCAGGTGGGCAGCTCTGTCTCGGAACCTGGCAAGGAATCTACTTGTGCGAACATCGTGATCACGCCACTCGCCGGCGACTCACTGTGACCGCGTTTGGTCAACCGATCAAAACGGATGGATGATGCGGTGGTCCGCCACGTTGTCGTTCCAGCTCCGTTTGGGCCCTGGCGTCGGCACCTGGAGGCTGGCTCGCTACGAAGGTCCGACAGCTGAACCGTACAGGTCATCAACCCAGCATTCAATAAGCGTCGCAAGATTCGCATTGGCATCGACCTCGGTCAACGCCTGAATGCATCGCTCGATCTGAGTGGCCACGCGGTCTGTTGACTCCCCTGCTCTGCTCTTGTCGTACAGTTGGCGTCGGTAGAAGACCAGGAAGAGTCGAATGACATGGCGAAGCTGTTCACGACGTTTTGGGGTTTCCTTACCCACCGCATCGACGAAATCAGAGACAAGTTTGGCCAGTGATTGAGAGGCGATGGAGTTGGATTGATCGAGAGTCGACCACAACTCGTTGCGAAAATCTGTCCGTTCGGGGTCGGCAAATTCTCGCGCAAAGTCGAGGCTGCCTTCGGCTAGTTCAGCAGCGTGCTCGGCGGCTTCGGCGTCAATTCCCGCTTGAGTGAGGTAGTCGCGTACAAACTCAGCGTCCAGGCCTTGGAAGCGGATGATCTGACAGCGTGAGCGAATCGTGGGCAACTGTCTCTGCTCGCTTGTTCCCACCAGGATGATCACGGCATTGGCCGGAGGCTCTTCAAGGGTCTTGAGTAAGCAGTTGGCGCTTTCCACGTTGAGATGGTCGGCATCGTTGATAATGGCGATCCGCCGGTGGCCATGGGATGGCTTGAGGGCAATTCGATGGCACAATCCTTCCCGATTGCGATGCTCTCGGTCACCAATGAAAGCGTCAATGGGGATTGTCGTTTTGTCGGCTGGCTTTTCCACCACCTCCACATCGGGATGCGTACCGGCGGCGATCTGGCAACAAGATTCGCACGCCTGGCAGGGGTTCATCTCACACGGATCGCGTTGCTTACAGAGAAGACTCTGTGCCACGGCGATCGCGAACTTGCGTTTTCCGACGCCAGGTGGTCCGACAAATAGAAACGTACTCGCCATTCGCCCTTGCTTCAGGCTCTGACGAAACAGTTCGACGACTTCGTCGTGACCATGGAGACCGCACCATGTCATGATCGGTTCCTCGACTCAAAGAACTGCGTCGCCGCCTGTTGAATCTCAGCCTGCACGGTCTCAGCGTCTGCTGCCGCATCAATAATGACGATTTCGGGGAACTTCAACGACTCACTGAGAAATCCTTCGCGAACTCGATGCAGAAACGCGTCGCCTCGTCCTTCGACTCGGTCGGGTTCACGATCGCGTCGCTCGGCTGCCAGAGCTGGGGGCAGATCGAGGACAAATGTGAGATCGGGCAACAGGTTGTTGGTGGCGATGCGGCCGACTTGCCAGATTTGATCGGCGTCTAAGCCACTTGCGTGGCCCTGATAAACGACGTTGGCCAACAGGAACCGGTCGGAAATGACGGTTCTTCCCGCTTCCAGCGCCGGCCGAATGATCTGTTCGACGAGTTGAGCTCGTGCCGACATATAGAGCAACATCTCGGTACGCATGCCAATGGGCGTATCGGAGTGCGTTAACAAGATGCTGCGGATCGACTCGCCTAATTCTGTCGAGCCTGGGTCTCGGCAGAGTAGAACATCGTGACCAGCTGCTTGCAGCCAATCGCGAAATTGCTCGATCTGGGTCGTCTTGCCGGCGCCGTCGATGCCGTCAAAACAGAAAAACGGTGAATCAGACATTTCCCTCTCTCTTACTTAAAGCACTCCTATTGTATGGAAGCGATGCGACGTCGAACATCGGCGTGCAGCTATCGCTGCAGGTTCCATTTATCGGATCGATAGCGACCGCTTAACCGTTCGGTTTCCTCGCTTGGCCAGCGATCCAGTGTGCCGTCGCATTGCCAGATGCGTTTCAGCGCTGTCCGAATTTCCTCGGCAGTCGACGGCAAGTTGACGAGAAAGTCAGTGTGCAGACGCTGATCACGGTAATCCGGTTGACGGGGCGGCATTTTGAGGCAGCGGCCGATTTGCTCGAGCGATCCGTTGTAGAGCAGAGTGCCGTGGTAGAGAATGGCTCCTCGCTTGCAACGGAGGCTATTGCCTGAGAATTTTTTGCCTTGAAGTGTCAGATCGCTTGTCCCTGAGATTTCTACCGGCAGTTTTGTCTCGCGTAAGGCCTCACGAACGCGACCGAGGACAAGACGATGAGCCTGGTCGACTGAGCCAAGGTGATCGCGTCCATCGGTGTTGAGCACGACGGAGTACATCAGACATCCCGGGCCGATCACGACAGCCGCCCCACCGCTGCATCGGCGGAGTACGGGGATTTTGTGAGACTCGCAGTAATCTCGTTGGACCTCTTCATCCACTTGCGACGCGCGTCCAATGATCACCGCCGATTCTTCTTGTTCCCACAGCCTTAAGACTTCCCTGCCCTGCTCTGCTTGGACGGCGACGTCAAGCAGTGCTTCGTCCAACGCAAGGTTTTCTGCGGATGTGCCGAGTGTCAGTTCGAGTAGTTTCATCTGCGAATTTATGGGTATCGGATGGTCAAAACATCCGGACGATTGTTGCACGGGAACGGCGATATTTCCCGCAACATGAGCGGAATGGCCCACCACGCTGTGAGCGGCTCACTTGACGGTTTGCGGGGCCGCCTCAATACTGATGTGCCACGTGATCCCCCACCTTATTCAAGCTCCTGTCAAGGGTTTGATCCATGTCGTACGACCCTTCGAATGATCCCGTAGACCAGAATGCTGACCCGGACGCAGCGAATGCGTTACCGCCGGTCAGTCCGCCGTCTGCGGGATTTCTGATGCAGCTGTTCGTCGTCCCGATGGTGATCGTCATTATCATCGTGATGGTCTGCCTGATGTTCAACTGGTTGGCCCACCTGGGCACCAATCCGCAAGATTTGGTCGACGATCTGACTCGCCTCAACGCCGGAAGTTGGCAAAAAGCGTTGACGATCGCCAACCTGCTATGCGATCCGCGACAGGAGGAACTACGACGAAACGAGCAACTGGCCAAACGGCTGGCAGTGATTCTTGACGATCAGATCGAGGCCGGGGAGATGGATCCAGAGCCAGTCAAGCTAAGGGTGTATCTTTGTGCGGCTTTGGGAGTCTTTGAAGTTGAGGAAGGTCAATACGCTCTGATGCGCGCCGCGTCGACCCAGCGCGATATCAGAGAGATCGAGGTTCGCCTGGCAGCTCTTGAGGCCCTGGCGCGTCGCGCGGACGTCGTACCCGACGGCCGTGAACGGATGCAACTCAATTCGGAGTTGATGCAGATCCTGCAAGCGGCTTCGAAGCAGAATGGCGGTTCGACGGACGAAAGTGCTCTGAACGATCAACTACGATCGCGTGCTGCCTTCGCGTTTGGTGTCATCGGTGGTGATTCGAGCCTTGATCGCCTGAACTCGATGTTGTCGGATCCCTATCCACCGACGCGTTTCAATGCGGCGACCGGTCTTGCTCGCAACGGCGATCCGCGGGCCGTTCCTCAATTGCAGGAGATGTTGAACCCGTCCAGTCTGTCGATGCCCGACGGAGTGCCGGTCAACGACGCGACCCGAATCAGCGTCGTGAGCAACGCACTCCGCGCAGCGACTCAGCTCGCCGATGCAAATCCGACTGCAGACTTGAGTGATCTAGAGACATCGATATCCGACTTGATCGACCGTGGACCAAGTGGCGGTATCAAAATGGATGCAAGACTAGCATTGAAGTCACTCCAGACGCGGTCGGCAAAGTGACAATTTTCTGTCACCATGTCCAGCCGCCCTCTCGACAGCCGAATGGGTGCCTCGGTGTCTTCCAGCTGTCGCATTTGTGAAACGACTTCTTTAGATAACTGTTTCGCAGGCCGGTTATAACGGTCAGGTAAAGTTGTGTCACAAGCACCTTGTCCGACCACAACTTACGGCGCGGACCTTCGCATCAGGTGCATTTGCTAGCTCAAGTGAGGCGAAAGTTTTTTGAAATTGCTAACCCTTTGTCTTCGTTTTACTTGCTGAAACCGCGTCGACACATCGGGTCATTAGCGGTTGCCGAAACCATCGTCTTAACGCACATTCGTGATTAGGGGTGGACTGTCATCATGCCGCGAGATGCGCCGGTTCGTGGCTCGTCCTAACAGCCCACCATATAATTGTCCCAGGGGGTTCACCTAACACATCGCTAGTCCTTTCGGAACAGGTATCTCAATGAAGAATGTTCTATTCACCACGGCAATCTGCCTGATCATGGGCGGGTCGTCATCTGTTTCGGCGCAGTTCTGCCAAACATTTCGTTTGGTGCCACAGACCATTTACGTACAACGTCCCGTCACAACATTGCGACTCGAAACCGAAACGATTATCGAAGAACGTCCCGTGACGACGTTGCGACCCGTGTGGGAAACGCAGATGCGTCAACGGACACGCACCGTCCTGCGTCCTGTGCAGGAAACCAGCGTGCGGGAGGAAACCTACACCGTTCTCAAGCCTGTCTACGAAACCGAATTCCGCGAAGAAACAATTCAGACAACGCGATTCGTTGATGAAACCCAGATGCGAGAAGAGCGCCGCGTCGTGATGCGACCGGTAACCGAGACGTCAACTCGCGAAGAGCGTCGCACCGTATTGCGACCCGTCACCGAAACGCAAATGCGTGAGCAAACCCACACCGTAATGCGTCCCGTAACAACCACTTCGACGCAAATGGTTCAGTCGGGTCAATACGTCAATCAGCTTGTGTTCAAGCCCGGAAGACGGCGACACGGACTCGGCTGGCTGCCACGTAGTTCCTATATGAATCCGAACACGGGTGCGGCAACCAGTCAGCGCGGCGGACTGTACTGGCTTCCAAAACAAACTGGATCCTATCAGGTCCAACGCGCTTTCGTGCCGACCCTCGTTCCCCAGCAGGTCCAGCAGACGACCATGGTTCCTGAGACGGTCAAACAACAAGTACCGGTTCAGGTAACGCGGTATGAAGAACAGGTCGAAGTTCGTCGCGTCCCGGTCTCCACAGTACGCATGGAACAGGAAGAGCAGCGTCGCTTGGTTCCTGTCACCGTTCGCCGACCCGTCGTTGAGCAGACCGTGCGCAAGGTGCCAGTGCAGCGAATGCGTTGGGAACGCCAACAGGTCGTCCGCCGAATTCCGGTCACGACGGTGCGGTATCACCAGGAAGTCCGAACTGAGGAATTTCCGGTCAAGGTACAGAAATGGGTTCGCGAGGAGGGTGTGCAGAGAGTCCAACGCCGAGTTTCGCGATGGGTGCCTCGACAAACCATTCAAACCGTTGCCAAGACCGTTGTGACGCGTGTCCCGATCGGACAACCGATCACGACCACTCGCCGCATTATCTCGTCGCCACCCGTCGAGGTTCGCCGCGTGGTGGAGTCTCAAGCCAGTCAGCCGAGCAAGGCGGAAGAAAAACAATCCCAAGCTGAGATCGAAGAGGATCCGGATGACCCGGCCTCGTCGCGACCGCGCATCGACAACGGTCTGGACTTTGAAGCTCCCAAGCCTCCCCAGGATCCGGTCCGTTAGCCAACCGGCAGAAACAAGCTGTGACGAGCCGCACGACGGGATTGTTCTCGTCGGTGCGGCTTTTTTGATTGAAGATCTGCGGCTGTGAGTTGGATCGCGGCGCATTGACAGCCGCCGGGTCCTTCGCCAAGCTATCCAGCAAACCTCAGCTTTTTACGTTTGAGCCCAATTATGTCGTCCGACACGGAAGTGCTACCCGATTCCAAGGCAAACGAGTTGCGTTCGTTGGCAAGCTCGGTGGGGTCAATCGCCGCGAGGCAGCCCGTCTGATCCGCCAACACGGCGCCGTACCGGTTGATCAAGATGTCGATCAAGTCGACCTGATCGTGATCGGTGCGGATGAACTGCCGATCGGCGACGACTCGCTTCTCAGTCAGGCGCTGCGCGATGATGCGGCGCGCGGTCAGATCGAAGTCATCTCCGAGACGGAGTTCTGGAATCGATTGGGATTGGTGGAAGAGAGTGAGCACAATGTTCGTCGTCTCTATACGCCGGCGATGCTCGCACAATTGCTGGACGTCCCGGTAGCAACCGTTAGACGTTGGCATCGTCGCGGGCTGATTGTCCCGGCTCGCGAAGTTCATCACCTTCCGTATTTCGATTTTCAGGAAGTCGCGACCGCCCGGCGATTAGCGGAACTGCTGGCCGCCGGGGCCTCGCCGGCGGCGATTGAAGACAAGCTTGAGCAGCTTGCACGGTTGGTGCCTGACGTCGAACGGCCACTTGCCCAACTCTCGGTCATTGTGGAAGGACGGCAACTCTTGCTACGGCAAGGCGAAGGGTTGATCGAAGCCGGTGGGCAGATGCGGCTCGATTTCGATGGCGTCTGCAAAGCCAGCGATCCGATCGAAGTCGAATCGCGAGAACCGTCCGTCCTCTCCATCGGCTCGGTGCTCTCCCAGCAGGACAGCGGGCTGTCGCCCAGCGAAATGGTTTCGCTGGCCAATGATCTGGAAGACACAGGACAGACACACGATGCGATCGAGATGTACCGAGCCGTCCTCGTCGCCGGGGGCCCAGATGCTCAGATTTGTTTTCGACTGGCGGAACTCCTGTATCTGGCCAACGACATCACCGCGGCCCGCGAACGGTACTCCATGGCGATCGAATTGGATGAAGACTACGTCGAAGCGCGAGCCAACCTGGGGTGCGTTCTCTACGAGCTAGGCGAAGTCGAATTGGCCATCGCCGCTTTTCAGGGTGCCCTGCGGTTTCACGCTGATTATCCCGACGTCCACTATCATTTAGCGCGGGCTCTTGACGAATGCCAGCGAGAGGATGAAGCGCTCCCGCATTGGCAGGAGTTCCTACGTCTTTCGCCGGACAGCCCTTGGGCCGCTGAAGCCAGGGATCGGGTGAGCGTCGAAGGCTAACGCGCTACAGCGGCTTAACGAAAAGCTGGATTGCCGCGTGAACAGAGCCTTATGCGTCCCGTTCGACACGCCGTTGACGACCGCAGGAGTCGTTGGTAACTCGCCGAAACTTGCGATCTGACAACGGTTTACGACGGTTAATGTCGTGCTCAGAAACTTGACGCTCCAAGCTGCCCAATTTATCATGAAACTTCCGGTTGGGGCCGGTGTGTCATTCGACCACATTCAGCGGAACAGGAAGCTCGATGGGCTTGGCAATACTGGGCGTTCTCGTCCTGGCTTTTATCGCTCTTGCGGTGCTCAGCGCAAAGACATGGCAGATCTGGCATGTGCTGATCGTCGGCGCACTGTTTGTGGCAACGTTTATCTTCTGCGCACTGGCCGCGTCGACATTGAAAGTCCACGAGCGTTGGCGTAGCCAATACGAGCAGGCCAGAGTTGATCTGGAGAGTGAACAGAACACGTTCGATCAATTGACGCGCCCCCGTCTCAACTCAGATCAACCAACGGTGGGTGAAGTCTCGAACGACGTACGTCGGACGCTGGCCGATCGTGGTCGTGTTTGGCGAAATCTCGCTCTGGCTGACGTGGGTGACGGAACCGTGACGCTTGACGCTTCAAACTGGGGAGACGCGGCGTGTCAGCGCGTTGGCGGAGGCGATGAGTTTGGCGACTTTGAAGACGAGGAACCGCCTGAGCCCATACCGGCCGACGGCGAAGCTGCGGCAGCGGGCCCGGCCAAACCATTGGGACTGCAATCCAGTGCGATTCTCTTCGCCTTTCAAGAGACACCCATCGCCAGTTTGCCGGAGCCGATCCAGCAGGCGCTCTTCGGTGATCACCCTTTGCCGAGCAACGATCGCCAGGGTGCGTGCCGGATTCCAACGTTCTACCTGGGAGAGTTCAGGATCACCAACGATCCACAGGCTGAGCCAACGACCATTACGCTTGCCCCAACACTTCCACTGACCGAACTGCAAATCGAACAACTCCAGAATCCGGATGCAACGTGGGTGCTCTATGAGATGTTGCCCATTGATTCTCATGAGGCATTCGACGGAATTTCAAAGGAGCAAATGGAAGCGATCCTGCCTCCCTGGTCTGAGGATGGCCAGCCCAATGACGCCTATAACGCCTTGATTGATGAATTCGTTCGGCACAACACTCGAGCCAGCGATATGGATCCGCCGGAACGCAAATGGATGCAGGTGCGATTTACACAGGCGGCAGAACCTCTGGATGTCGACGTGCAAGAACCGACTTCGCTGCCGGACACCCCGTTTGATCCAAGCGGTCGCTCGATCTCGGACAATTTGCGTCAGAATGAAAAAACGGCGTTCAAGCAAAACGATATCGTGTTGTTAGACTTCGCAACGGCTCAGGAATACATCAATCTAGGCGTTGCCGAGGCGATTGAGCCCAAATATCAACGCCCGCTGCGAGATTTCGAACGATTCTTCCGCAATTCGGCCGGCGAGATCGATTCGGTCGACCGACAAATCACCGTGGCCCAGGCCGATCTGACGAAGTTGGATGACTCGGTCACCAAGCTGCGTGAACAGATCGCCTTCTTCACGGAACGCGAGACGCGGCTGGCGGCCGATCGCGACGGATTCAACATGGAACGCACCGTGATGACAGAGTATCGCACGGCGCTGGAGGAGCGCTGGAAGGAAGTATTGGGCGAACTAAGTCGTCTTTATCGTGCCAACAAGCAATTGGTATCCCGCATGTCGTCTCAGAGCCAGGATTCGGCGGTCAGACCAGACCGGCGCAATCTGTCTTCTCGGAGTGATGCGCGGCGTTAGGAGCCGAGGGATCAAGCTGCACGGCGAGTGATCACTGAAAATGTTCAGACGTCACGAACTCGGAACCGACGCCCCCGGTGTGCCTTCTTGGACGAGCCTCGTCTCTTAGCCGCCTTCCATAGTAGTCCTAGTGAGCGGTGAACTCCGATCGCTTGATGAGTGTTTCTCGCACTCATGTCTGCCAGAGTCCGCGGATCAGTCGACTGCACTTTCGCCATTGAGTTGCGTAATATATGTTTACCAAACGGCCGACATGGACGACGCCCATGATCCACGATACGAGGCGGTGACTATCGAAGTGATGGGATCGATACGAAGGCAGGGTAGCAACACCGGCTGACGCGTGATTCTTACAACGGATTCTGAAGATGGGATTGTACGACCGACCTTACTACCAGGACGAGCCTCAGCGGCCTTTTTCGTCCTTCTCGGGTCGCACGATGATCGTAAATCTGATCATCATCAATGCCGTAATATATTTTGTCGACGTGTTTTTCTTCTTCCAAGACAACGGCGAACCGACCGGGCTGAACTACATGATGGCCGCCAGGTCGGACACGCTGCTGCAACCCTGGACATGGTGGCGATTTCTTACCAGCGGCTTTGCTCACGATCCTCACGATGCGTTTCATCTGATCGGCAACATGGTGGGGCTGTTCTTTCTCGGGCAATCCGTCGAGGAACTCTACGGTCGCCGCGTCTTTCTGCGGATGTATCTGACTTCGATCGTGCTCTGCACTTTCATCTGGTGCGTCACCGAAGTCATCGCTGGTTATCGTAACCATTGGCTCGTTGGGGCTTCAGGTGCCGTAACGACCGTCGTCATGCTGTTCGCGCTCAACTTTCCACGCCGGACGATCTTATTCATGATGTTCATCCCGATGCCCGCGTGGGTCTTAGGGGTGATGATTGTACTGTTCAACTTGATCGGTGTGCGGGATCCGAATTCGCGTGTAGCGTTTGACGTGCATCTGGTCGGAGCCGCCTACGGTTTCTTGTTCTTCAAGACACGCTTTGAATTTGGCTCACTGCTGTCCAAATCGCTATTTGATCGCATTCGCTGGCCGCGCAGAAAGCCGAAGTTGAAAGTCCACGATCCAGAGGAACGCTATCGAAGTCTGGATGCTCAGGCCGACGAAGTCTTGGAAAAGCTGCATCGCGATGGTGAGTCCAGTTTAACGCCGCGAGAGCGTCGCGTTTTGGAAGACTACAGCCGGCGGATGCAGCAGAAGCATCGATAACGGGATCGAACCGGCTAGTTCTGCATCGCATAGAGGATCACGTTGATGCCGATCTTCGCGGCGTCCTGCTGCACGTAACCCTTGCATTCGATCGAGCCCTGGTTCTCCAACGCGCAGCTCAGGTCGAACGGCGAGAACACGACGGCCAGACGCCCATCGATCTCGAGACCCTCCAACACGGGTGAAACCTCTTCCAGACGAGAACGCAGCCGTTGGTCTCCGGTCGATCTAACCTTGGGGTCCCGAAGCTGAACCTTGGAGAGATCAAATCCCTGGTATGCCGTGGTCAGCAACGGATGGTCGGGTGCCAGAGGAGTTAGCGACTGATCAGGAAAGATGATGCTCATTTCCTGACGAAAGGAGTCGGCGAATGGGCCGCTGGCGCAAATGGAGTCGGCGAAGATGAATCCTCCGTTGGCCACGAAGTTCGCAATGGCCGATCGCTCCGCCGGGGAGAATTGAAAGTTCCGTCGTCCATGCATGAAGGCGATCGGATAGTCGGGTAGCGTCGCGTCGGTCAGCGGCACCATCCGCTTTTCGCTGCTGACACGCAAATGCAGCTTCGATCCCAACAAACGCAGCAGGTTTGACAAGGCGGCCGGTGCCTCGTCGCTTCCCGCACCATGACGAATCTTGGCAACGTACAACGTGCCTCGCTCAAAATCACCTCGATCCCCCTCCAGCAAGAGGATCTCGGGTGTATCGAGCTTTTCCTTGAGCTTTCGACCGGTCGCGTACGTGATCACATTCGCGCCGATGGCTAAGGCTGCTTCAACCTCTTTTCGCGTTTCATCGGGCAATTTCGATCGACGGCGCCGATCCCCCAATTCCCAGTAGCAAGAAAGCTCTCCTGGACAAAACACGACGCTTGTTCGGCAGCATGAGTCGACACCGTAGAGCGGTCGCTGACGATCCGCTGGCACCTTCTGCTCGGCGAACCAAATCGGATGATCTGGGGGGAGCAGCCGTAGTTCGCTGGTCGGAAACAACTCGCCGATGAGCTGACGAAAGTCACGTTCGAAGCCGTCTCCGTTGCAGCAGGATTCGGCAAAGATGAATCCTCCTTGGTCGACATACTTACGCAAGATGTCTTTCTGCTGACGCGAGAGCTTCAGACTATCCCGTCCGCAGAGATAGAGGACGGGCGTCTCGAGAAGGTCTTCGACTGTTGCGGCCGAGCCTTCGACAACCTGCCAAGTGAGATCCTGCCTCCACAAACCTTCAAGATGCCGCGTCAGGTTTGCCAGGTCATTGCGATGCCGGCTCCAATCCGGATCCGGTTCGCGACGCAGTTTGGCAACGACGACGGGGCGTTTTCCTTTGGATAGGAACAGCAGTGCGAGCGCCGTACCGATATGCGTATTGCCCTCAACGCCAACTCCCCTCCAATAACCGGCAATGCGATCTTGCTGCAGCAGCAGGGATTCAGCACCCTCGCGATACCAGTCGTGTCTGCCGATAAACCGATGTCCCGAGAGTCGTCCAACTCGCTCGACACCATACAGGTAATACAACAACCAGGCGCGACTGAAGCTACGGTTACGTCCGCGCCCACTCAATGAGCTTGGGTTGCTGCTGACTGAGAAGTTGTTGCCAAGCCACTCCAGCCCGCGCTGAGCGACCTGGTTATCTGTCTGCGGGGTGCAGCAGGTAACCGTTTCTCCATCCACTTTGGCATCTCCATCGGAGACCTGCCCGAGTGCAATGATGACCGACGCGATACCCGCACAGGTCATGCTACCGGTCGAAGGAAGCTCGGGGTTGTAGCCCCACGAGCCGTTGGTACGCTGTTGCCGCGTCCAATATCCAAGCGCAGCGCGCCACGTCACGTCTTGCACTTCGATGCCAACTCGTTCCGCTTCATACAGCGCCAACATCGCGAATTGTGTGTTCGAAGGATCGCCGTTGGACGGTGACTCGCCATACGACCACGCGCCGTTCATCAAGCCGCTGCGAACCTGCGATTGCTGTAGCCAAGCAACGTTTTCGCGAATCTGCAGCCGGTCGCGCTCGGGGTCGGCCGTACACAGCACCATGGTCTGCAGGGCGACGCTGTAGGTACGCAACGGCCGCTTGGGTTTGCGTACGTAGTCCATCGCTTTTTGCATCACCGGATCATCCAGTGGCACGCCAGCGTTGAGCAATGCCAGCGTACACAGGGCCGAGACACCGCCGGGGTAGCCCGTTTGCTCCTGCCAATGCCCCGCGTTGGCCTGCTCCTTCTTGAGATATCGCACGCCGCGTTCGATCGACAAACGAACCTGCTCGGCTGTGATTTGCCCCCGGAGCGGTGTCACAACCGATGCAACCAGCGTAAGGATTAGGCCATAGAGGAGAGCACGAGGGACGCGCATATCAATTCACCCAGTGTGAAGCACGAATCGTCATAATTATCTTAGGATTCCGACGTTACGTCGGCAAACGATCGCCGCGGCTGCGTTGCTGGTTCGCGGTGGGACCTATAAAATTGCGCAGGTCCGTTCCTCTTTGTGCTCAAGTGTCGACAATCGTTCGGCGCCAACGACTATTTTCACGAAAGGCGTTTGTATTCGGTGGCCACAAAATCACGAAGTCTAGGAGACATTCTCCAGGAATTCAGTCAACACCGACAGATCATGCAGCAAGAGCTGCAGAAAGTGATTGTTGGTCAAAACGAGGTCATCGAACAGCTGTTTGCAGCGATTTTTACTCGGGGTCATTGCCTCTTGGAGGGGGTTCCCGGACTAGCAAAAACGCTGATGGTCAGCACGCTCGCGTCGATTCTCGATGTTGGCTTCAAGCGGATTCAATTTACGCCGGACCTGATGCCGTCAGACATCACCGGTACTAATGTAATCGACGAGGATGAATCAGGTCATCGCCAGTTTCGCTTTGTCGAAGGGCCGATCTTCACCAACATCCTGCTTGCCGACGAGATCAACCGGACGCCACCCAAGACGCAGGCTGCGTTGCTGCAGGCGATGCAGGAGCGGGAGGTAACCGTCGGTCGCACCACCTATGAGTTGCCCGATCCATTCTTCACAATCGCCACACAGAACCCGATCGAGCAGGAAGGAACCTACCCCTTGCCGGAAGCTCAGCTCGATCGCTTTATGTTCAATATCAAAGTTGGCTATCCGACGTCGGAGGAAGAAGAAAAGATCTTGGCGGTCACGACTCGGAACGAGAAGGTTGAGGTCCGCAAGGTTCTTTCAGCTCGCTCAATCGTTAATCTGCAAAAGCTGGTCAGTAGCGTGGCGGTCAGTGAATACATCGTCAAGTACGTTGCCCGTTTGGTGCGTGCCACGCGTCCGAAGGACGAGTCGGCGCCGGACTTTGTGCAGGAGTTGGTTGATTGGGGCGCTGGGCCACGGGCCGGCCAATTTCTGATCAACGGGGGTAAAGCGTTGGCGGCAATGGAAGGGCGTTTCTCGGTCGCGGTGGAAGATGTGCGAAAGATCGCGATCCCCGTCTTAAGGCATCGAATCAGCACCAACTTTCAAGCGCAAGCTGAGGGGATGACTAACGAAGACGTCATTGATCGACTGCTGGAACTGATCCCGGAACCAGAGATTCCCAAATTCAAAGAATAGAGGCGACCGAGAGCAAGAGAGGCAGTGAGACATGATCTGTTGCTGCTCGGAACACGATGTCAACCGTTGAGAAATACTTAAGGCCCGAGGTCGCGCGGCAAATCTCACGGCTTGACCTGCGCGCTCAATTCGTCGTCAAAGGTTTTCTTCAGGGGCTTCACGCCAGCCCCTACCATGGTTTTTCCGTCGAATTTAGCGAGCACCGTAAGTACAGCGTCGGTGACGACCCGAAAGACATCGACTGGCTCGTTTACGCCAAGACCGACAAATACTATGTCAAGAAATTCGAGGCGGAGACCAACATCACGGGTTACCTGGTGATGGACCTCAGCCAGTCGATGGGATTCGCATATCGCCAGGAGCTGACAAAATTCGACTATGCGATCTGCTTGGCGGCCGCGCTGTGCTACCTCATGATCTATCAGAATGATCCGGTGGGACTGATAACCTTTGACACGAAGGTCCGCAGTAGCCTGCCACCGCGTTCGAAGCGGACGCAGTTGGGAAACTTGCTGTCGCACATGGCGCGACTCAAGCCCGAAGGTAAGACGGAGATTGCCAAGAGCCTGGTGCAGATCGCGGCGATGATGAAGCATCGGAGTTTGATCATGATGTTCAGCGATCTCCTCGCCGATCCGGACCCAGTCATTCAGTCGCTCCGACGGATTCGCCATGGCGGTCATGATGTCATTCTGTTTCACATCCTTGACGAGGCGGAAGTCCGTTTTCCGTTTGATAGTATCGTGGAATTCGAGGAACCTGAGGCCGGCGATCGCGTTCAGGTTGATGCCACAAACATTCGCGCAGCCTATTTGGACGAACTTGAGAGTTTTCGCAACCGTTACCAACGCGAGTGTTTCCAGATCGGTGTCGACTACGTTCCGCTCGACACCAGCATGCAGTTCGATAAGGCGTTGATGGAGTATCTGGTCAATCGTCGCGGCAGGTTCTAGTCTCTACGGCGTGCGACGATTGCGCGGTAACACCCATGTCGTTTGTTCACCTATCGATGTTGACTTTCGGCGGGCTATTCTTGACGGTGCCGATCGCACTGCATCTGATCATGCGCCAAAAGCCGAAGCATCAGTTGTTCCCAGCAATCCGCTTTCTTCAGATTCGACAGACAACGAACCAGCGAACTCTGCGGCTCCGACAGTGGCTGCTACTCGCACTGCGTTGTCTGGCGGTTGTGATTCTTGCTTTGGCCTTGGCACGCCCCAGTGTTGCGTCGGCGGAAATCAGTCAGTGGCTTGTCTTGGGGACGCTGTGCATGCTGCTGATCATTCTGGTGGCCGTTTCCGCCGCTGCAATTGCCTACCGGCGGGGGGTCGTGCTGTTGATCGTGTTGGCAGTTATCGCGCTGATCCTCGTGGGCTTGTTGATTCAATCTGGTATGGCTGTCTCGCGGGGTGAAGCGCCCCTGCTGTTGGGAGATCGACAAGCGCCCGTAGCGGCTGTGCTGATGATCGATGCTTCACCGACCATGCTGTACCGACATCAGAACCAATCTTCACTTGAGCGAGCTCAGGACATTGCGCGTTGGCTGATTCGCCAATTCCCCAAAGACAGTGACGTTGCGATTGTCGAATCGCGCGTCGGCAACGCGGCCTTCTGTGTGGACCTGGGTGCAGCCGTCAAAACGGTCGACGCAGTTCAAGTTGATTTTCGGCCGCAAAGGTGGCAGAGCTTGTTTCAGGCTTCGATCGGTTTACTGCGGGACAGTGACAAGGCACGAAAGGAGCTCTATGTGCTCTCGGATCTGACGGTTAACAGCTGGAATGATCTGAATACGAATCTCGTCAAGGATCTGCTGGACGAGTCCCGAGATATCTCCGTGCAGATTATCGATGTCGGGGTGAATCAGCCGCAGAATGAAGCCGTGGTTGGACTCGAGCTGCAGCAACAGATGGTACCCACCGGCAGTCCCATCAATCTGCAGGCCAACATCGCTCGCGTTGGTTCCTCGGGAGACGTGACCGTTAAATTGATGGTCGAACGAGAGAATCCGACCGGGCCTATCATCGTGGATGGTCAGCTGGAGTTGCCCGAAGTTGTGACTCGAGGAGAGAAGTCGATCGAGCTGGAACCGGGTACGTCCCAATGGGTTGCGTTTTCCGTCTCGTCGTTGGCCTACGGGACGCATCATGGTTATGTTGAGCTAACCGGCAAAGATGGTCTGGAGATCGACGACCGTCAGTACTTCACCGTGCACGTGCGTCCGCCATGGCCCGTGCTGGTGGCCGCGCCGGCGAAAACCGAGACGCGATTTCTGACCGAAGCACTCGCTCCATACTTCTTCCGTGAAACGGGACGTGCACGATTCGAATGTACCGTCATCTCACTCGACGACTTGCCGAATCGAAGGTTGGAGGACTATGCAGCCGTGGCCGTCATCGATCCCGCCCCGCTGCGCGACGAGACCTGGCAAAAAGTGAATCGCTATGTTCAGAGAGGCGGTGGATTGGCCATGTTCCTTGGACGCAACGCCTCCAGTGCGACGCAGTTCAATACGCAAGCCGCGAGTGAGCTGATGCCCGCCAATATCCAACGCGTGTGGCGAGACAAAGACGGACTCTGGCTGGCTCCTCGTGAATTCAACCATCCAGCCATCATGGGATTCAACGACATCCGATCGACGGTTCCTTGGAGCTCGCTGCCGGTCTTCACCCACTGGGTGGTCGGTGATTTGTCGCCTGATTCGAGCGTGCTGATTCCATTTTCGAACGGCAAGGCGGCGGTCCTCGAGCGGCTCGTCGACCGAGGACGCGTGATTCTGATGACGACAACGGTTGCCGAGTCGGATGCGATTGTTCGCCAGCCCTGGAACCAGTTGCCCAATCGCGAGGAATCATGGATTTTCGTGATGCTCATGGATCAACTGTTCCTGCATCTCGTCCAAAGTCGCGACGCACCCCTCAACTATCAAGTAGGACAATTGGCTCAATTGAATGTCCCCGTTCAGGCGGCACAACGCTGGCCGATGATGACACCGCGCGGGGATTGGCAGGAGGTCGCTTCGAGTGGTGGCGAGATTCGGGTGACATTTGTGGATTACCCCGGTGTCTATCGGCTCAAGGCTGATGTGTCCGAGGAAATCCCCCTTGGTTTTTCAGCCAACTTGTCGCCGCTTGCGACGCGACTGGATCGAGTGACTCCCGAGCGCTTGTCCCAGCAACTCGGTGAGAGACGGTTTCGCATCGCTCGGAACAAGGACCAAATCGTGCGCGAAATTGATCAGGCTCGCATCGGCCGCGAGTTTTATCCGTTCTTGCTTCCCGTCTTGGTTTTGATTCTCGCCATCGAACAGGTGATGGCCAATCGTTTCTATCGCAACTAACGACGTTTGCGGCTTGCTATGTCACGCTGGAACTTTGAACCAATTTTGGAGAGTTACTTGGCCGTCGCCGCGTTGGCCGGTCTGTTGTTACTGCTCCTGTTGTTGGTGCAGCCGGCGATTCACAAACTGGTCGCGCGGCAGCGAATTGTTTTGGCGACCTTGCGTGTGCTGTTGATCCTGATGTTGGTCGTTGCGATGTTGCGTCCGGCTCTGGTCAGTACGCAGAGTCGACCCCTGTCGGCGACGATTCTGTTGCTGTACGACGAGAGTCGCAGTATGCAAGTCGAAGACGGCGCTCAAGGTCAGTCTAGATGGCGAGATCAGATTACCGCCTTGCGATCGGCCGGCGGTCCTCTTGCGGAATTGGCCAAGGACTTCGACGTTCGCGCGTACAGCTTTGCTGAAGAACTCAAGCCTAGCAAGTTCGATAATGGCCGCATCCAGTTTTCTGATGCGCCGCGCGGCCGTCAAACCGACATCGGAGCAGCGCTGGACGAGATGCTGAGACGTGAAGCCGGCAAACGACTTGCAGCCGTCGTGCTCATGAGCGATGGAGCACAGCGCGTCTACGAGCCCCGAGTTGATGTTCAACAGGTGGCACGTGATCTAGCGCGACTTGATTGTCCACTCTACACCGTGTCGTTTGGCAAGCCTCGCGAGCAGTCGCAGGCGCGGGACGTCGCGATTGAGAATATGCGAGACCAATATGCGGTGTTCGTCAAGAATGAGTTGGCGCTGCGGGGTGCACTCCGCGTGCAGGGCTTCGTCAATCGACCCCTGCCGGTACGTGTGACGGTGCTGAAACCAAATGGAGATCAGGAGACCCTTGGACCAATCAACATTTCGGCCGCTGAGGATGATTCTTTGGCGGCTTTTGAATTCAAGTACTCGCCCCAAGAACCCGGTGACTATCGGCTGACGGTTGAAGCAGAACCGCAACAGGGCGAGTTAGTTACCGACAACAACTCCATCACGGCATACCTCACCGCGCTCGATGGCGGACTGCGAGTCCTCTATCTGGAGGGCGATCTGCTGGGGCCGGAACAGCAACTCCTGCGACGATCGATTGTCTCATCGGCGGACATTCAGCTCGATTTTCGACCGATTGATCCGCGCCTCACGTCTGGCTGGCCCGTCGACCTGTCTGCGGACTTCGAGCAGAACACTTACGATATTTATCTCATCGGCAATGTGGATGCCGATGCGCTCGGCCCGGAGAATCTTGCTCGTATCGCGGCAGAGGTTGCGTCCGGTAAAGGACTGATGATGATCGGTGGCTTGAACACTTTCGGGCCCGGAGGTTACCAGGACTCGCCGATAGCCGAAGTCTTGCCGATTGCGATGGGGAGGTTTCAGCGTCAGGAATTTGGAGCTGAGGTGCCAGTGCGTGAGGAATTGCACGTGCCAGGTCCATTCCGGATGATCCCGACTGGACCGCATTTCATCACGAACCTTGGGCAAGATCGATGGGATCGGTTGAAGCCGCTCTCCGGTGCGAATCGCTTTGATTCGATCAAGCCACGTGCCATGATTCTGGCCCGATCGGATTCTCAGAAACAAGAACCGTTGCTGATCGGTTGGCAATACGACGGGGGACGCGTGCTCGTCTTTGCCGCCGATTCGACTCACCTCTGGTGGCGGCACGGACAGCAACCGGCTCATAAGCGATTCTGGCGTCAGTCACTGCTGTGGTTGGGTAACAAAGACGAGTTAACGCGTCGTGATGTCTGGGTCCGCTTGCAGCGTCGACGTTATCGACCGGGCGAGCGAGTCGAATTTACTGCGGGAGCACAGAGTGAAAGCGGCGATGTACTGACGGATCTGTCGTTGGCAGCTGATTTGATCGGTCCGACCGGAGATCGGCAACCCATCAAGCTGAGTCGACAGGATGCCGATTGGACGGGACTCTGTGACGACGTTCTCGAGGCGGGTGAGTACCAAATTGAGGTGCGTGCCACTTCGCCCACAGAGGAGATCGGTCAGGCCGCAGTTCGCTTCTTGGTCCAAGACCTCGACTTGGAATTGAGCGATCCCGCCGCGAATCCAGACCGCTTGCGGCGCATGTCGTGGATGACGCGTGATGCGGGTGGCCAAGTCGTGGTGCCGGAGCAATTGAACGATCTGTTCCGCGAGATTCTGGAGCGACCGCCGCTCATGGAAATCGACGTCGAGTCCAAATTGCGATTCGGCGATACGGGCTGGGAAACCTGGTCGTTCTTTGTCATCTTTGTGGCTGTGCTGGGATGCGAATGGTGGCTGCGGAAAGAGTGGGGAATGGCGTGAATCGCGTCCAAGATCCTCAGTGAAAGGGAACGCGCAAACATGAGACTATTACTCTTCAGCGACTTACACTGCAATGAAAAGGCTGCTGCTGCCATCGCCTCGCAGTCAGCAGAGGTTGATGTCGTCGTGGGTGCTGGCGACTTTGCCACGATGCGTCGCGGTATCGAGCAGACGATCGACCGACTGCGTGAAATCCGTCGTCCAACCGTGCTGGTGCCAGGTAACAGTGAGTCCGTCGACGAGCTCGAGTCCGCGTGCCAGGGCTGGGACCAGGTGCATGTGCTTCATGGATCGGCGGTCGACTTGCTTGGGGTTTCCTTCTTCGGCTTGGGCGCCGCTGTTCCCGAAACGCCTTTCGGATCCTGGAGCTACGACCTGTCCGAGGACGACGCCCGCGCACACCTCAGCGCATGTCCTGTCGGAGCCGTGCTGGTATCGCATTCACCTCCCAAGGGGGCCGTGGACGTCTCGTCATCGGGTGAGAGCCTCGGCAGCGTCGCTGTCAGCCAGGCCATTCAAGAAAAGAGGCCGCGTCTGGTCGTCTGCGGCCATATCCACGAAAGCGCTGGGAAGACCGCTGAGCTGCATGGGACCCCGGTCGTCAACGCTGGACCTTCTGGGATCGTATGGGAGCTCCAGTAGCCCCTTAGTGCCGTTCGTGATCATGAGCGTGGACGATAGCGGAAGCGGCTCCGGGCAACCGTTGGCATTTCTGCGGATTAGCAAAAGTCTGCCGATCACGTCGCCGATACCAGTTATGCCGATTGTTATCTCAAGCATTGCGCATGCGTTGCTGCAGTGATAGCAACGGCCCAGGGGGGATCGTTACAGAACATAGTCCGCGCGGATTGTGTTTGCGGTCATCCTAGGCCGAATGCTGTCGCAGCGGTACGAAAACGCCTAAAGCAGAAAGCTTGATGATGGATCGGCGACGCCACAAACTCACGGCACTGGCTCTCATCGCCCTCACTTTGACGACGGGTTGCCATCCCACGCAGCCGTTCTTCTTGCATGAAGACGGCGATCTGTCTCATCTCCTGGATGAAGCGACCAGGATCGAGTTTCCGGACGTGGATACCGAAACGCTACCGGACGCCGCCCAAGCCGAAGAGCCCTTTTCACTTATTAACGCCAATCCAGGCGAACCTTGGGAGCTTTCGCTGCAGCAAGTCGTCTCGATCTCTCTGCAAAACAGCAAGGTCATGCGGTCGATTGCAGCAGTCCGACAGACACGACAAGTGGGTCAACTCGTGGCCGGGCCGCCAGAAAACTTGGCGATCAACGGTGACTTCTCGCCAACGATCTACGATGTGGCTATCGGCGAAAGTGGACCCAATGGTGTTGAAACCGCGTTGGCTGCATTCGACGCGCAATGGAATACCAACGTGTTTTGGGACAAGACCGACCGCCCGCAAAACGTTGATGATGATTCCGACCCCGCCTTGATCTTCGCCCGAGTCTTGAACCGAGACAACGCCAACTTTGAGTCTGAGATTACAAAGCGAGCCGCGACCGGAACTCAATGGTCATTCCGAAACATCACGACCTACGATGCATCGAACCGACCACTGCGAGTGTTGGCCAGTGAATGGCTGACATCATTCGAAGCCGAAGCTCGGCATCCGATCGGCCGCGGTGGCGGCACTCAAGTGAACCGAATACCGGTGTTGCTGGCTCGTATTCGAACCGACATCTCGTTGGCCCAATTCGAGAACTCGGTGAGAAATCACCTGGCATCTGTCGAGCGAGCCTATTGGGAGCTCTACTTCTTCTATCGCAACCTGGAAACCGCAAAGATTGGCCGCGACACGGCGCTGTTGACGTGGAAACGGACCAACGCCATTTACGAAACGGGCGGCGATCGCGGTTCGCGTGAGCAAGAAGCTCAGGCGCGTGAACAGTATTACTTCTTCCGCGGTCGAGCAGAAGAAGCAAAGCGAGATCTTTTGATCGCTGAACGGCAACTCCGCTATTTGATGGGCATCTCGGCTACCGACGGTCGCATCATTCGACCAAAGGATGAACCGACGGTCGCGCGAGTCGACTACGAATGGTCGGATATCTTGGCCGAGAGTTTGATCAAGAGCAATGAAATCCGACGGCAGAAGTGGCTGGTCAAGCAGCGCGAATTGGAAGTGATCGGAGCCCGCAACAACTTGCTTCCGCAAGTCGATCTCGTGGCCCTATATCGTTGGGTCGGTCTGGGTGACAATCTGGTGTCGCGCCAGCGACGCGGTTTGAACTTCCCTCAGGTTGGCTCGCAGGCATTCGATGACCTCACCGAGGGGCGATTCCAGGAATGGAGACTGGGAATTGATGTTCAGGTTCCACTCGGGTTCCGCGCCGAGAAGTCGACCTTGCGGTCCCAGCAGCTGCTCTTGGCTCGTGAAAAAGCTCGCTTGGAAGACCTTGAACTGGAAATCTCGCATGCACTGACCGACGCTGTTCAACGACTGCACAGCAACTATGCTCTGACGCAGACAGCGTTCCTGCAACGAGTGGCTGCGGTCGAGCAAGTTCAGGTGTTGCAGAACAAACTGGACGCCGGCACCGTGACGCTCGACTTCCTGCTCGATGCACAACGACGTGCAGCCGATGCACAGATCGCCTTCTATCGTTCGCTGACTCAGTACAACATGTCCATCGTTGAGGTTCACTACCGCAAGGGTTCATTGATCGAATACTGTGGCGTACTGCTGCAGGAAGGCCCATGGCCCGCCAAGGCCTATTTCGATGCACTGATTCGTGCACGACAGCGTGACGCGAGTTACTACTTCGATTATGGCTATACGCGACCGGGTGTAATCAGCCGCGGGCCGTTGCCGCCGGGTGGTATCACGCAAGGACAACCGACCGACATCGCGGATGTAATGCAGATGCGTACCGAGTCTTCTGCCGAATCGATCGACGTGGCTCCTGGGCCGACACCGGCTGAGCCGCCCGCATCACTCCGACAAGACAGTGCCGGCGAAAGCTTGCCAACACCAGCCGTCGAGCAGGAGTTGGATAGCGACGACGACTCACGGAGTGCGTTGCGTTTTGTTCAGGGTGAGCCGACTCGGGCCGCCCAATCAGAGGCGGTTGAAGGTCTGCAAATCTCGCCGCCGGCGACACCGACACCTGAAGCTGGTGATCAATCGCCGCGACAAGCTGAGAAGTTCGAGTGGGACGGAATCTTCACCGAGTAGGCGGCAGAGCGAGCGATGCGGTGCAGCTAGACTTGGGACGACATCCCACAGCTGACGGCTAGTCTCCCGCGGCGCTAATGGGCGGGCAATGCAACCTGCTGGTCGCTAAACAGGTACGCGACGAGATCGCGCAATTGCTGTTCGTTGAATGTGTCCAGCAAACCGTCGGGCATCAGCGACTGATCAAGCGGTGAAATCTCATAGATATCGGATCGCTTGATCAAACGGCTTGTCTCCGGATTGCGTAACTCGATGACCGATGATGATCGTTCAACGACCACGCCAGACAGCACATTGCCGTCGTTTGTTTCCACGACACTCACGCGAAACGCCTTCGACGTGGTAGCGCTCGGATCGACGACGTTCTGCAGAATGTAATCGATGTTCTTGCGGCCCGACCCAGTTAGCTCAGGGCCAAGGTCTCCGCCGTCGTCAAATAGCTTGTGGCATTTGGCGCATGCCTGGTGATAGAGAGCACGTCCGGCCGACGGGTCGCCTAGCTCCAAGAAGTCTTCGCCAAGAATCGCCTTGTACTTCTTGATTTGCTCCTGTTTCTCTTCGCTAGTTTTCCGGTTGACTGGCCAGATCTGCGCCATGAGGTCGTCGATTTCGGAGCGCTTGAGTAATGCCAATTGTCGGATTTGATGTGTTGCAACATCCGTGGCCGGCATGTTGCCGGCATCGATCGATTCGAGCAGTCTGATGGACCATTCGGGACGTGCAGTGAGTGTCGTTATCGCTTCGCGCCGCTCGTTGCTGGATAGGTCCGCATAGCGATCGATGATGACATCAGCGACTCTCGTGGTTCGAAGGCGAGCGAGTCCGCGGATCACAGCGACGCGAACGGCGGAGTCGTCGAGTAATCCAAACAGCAGTTCCGTCAGCCCCGACGCATTGTCAGCGGCAAGAGCCTCGATTGCCTCACGTCGTGAGTCTGAGTCGGCCGCCGCATCCAACGCAAGCTGCTTGAGGCGCCCTCGGGCCAAAGGGTCGGATAGCTTCAACCCGATCCGTAGAGCCAACTCCGATGTTTGAGTGTCGTGATGCCCGTACAATTGTCGCGCCACCGAACTCCATGATCCGCTGGACGGCATCTCGTCTCGCAATTGCAATCCACCATCGAGTCCCTGCAAGACATCGATCGTTTGTGCGTGGCTCCGACGAGCGCTCATTGTTTCGACGATTGGATCGAGTTTGGCCAAGGACTTCTCCGCGACGAGCCTTTTGATGATGAACTGTCTGATCAACGAATCTCGACAGTTTTCGGCCAGTCGAATTGATGCATCGACTGAATGAGGGACGGCCGGTTCCAGACCGTACCAAGTCATGAGCGAAAGGTTGTGGTCTACCGGATCATGGTTGGCGACCAATGCCTCAGCCAATTCCAACCGTCGATGGAGAGGTAACCGATTCATCAACGAAGCGAGATGCAATCGGCAGAATGGCGATGTTTCGAGACTTGCTCTGGCGATCAAGGCGTCGTGCGCCGAGGCGGGTACGGAACCACGATCGGCCAGCAGACGTACCGCCCAAACTCGCATGTCAGGCTCAGTGTCCTCTAACAGCTCAAGCAACAAATTTGTCTCGACGCCCGACGTGACGTGCAGTGTCCACAGATACCGGAGGCGATGAACGAGAGATTGCCGACCGTCGCGAACTTCGTGGGGCAGGATCGAAACGGCTTTGAGCACTGCACTTGGATTCAACCGAATGCGATGTTGCAGATTTAGTCGTGCGCGACGTGCAAACCAATCGTTGCGGTGGGTCTGCAGCTCAATCAATGCCGCGTCACTTAGTTGACTTACATCGAAAGTCGATTCGACCGACTGCGGATGGCCGTGGACAATTTTGTAGATGCGTCCGCTCGTGCGGTGCACTCCGTCGTTGTCATGACATTCGCCGAAGTCTGACCAATCGCTGATGTAGACGCCGCCATCAGGACCGTAAACAAGTTCCAAGCCGACGAACCAGTGGTCCTCGGCTCGCAAGAAATCGGGGCAATGCCGACCAATGAAGCCTGACCCCTTTTTTTCCAAACGATCTCGATTTACGCGATTGCCGTGGATGTTGCATGTGAGCAAGCTGCCTCGGTATTGCTCCGGCCAATTGTCGCCCAAGTAGATCATGGCGCCTGAATGAGCGTGACCACCGCCCGACTGGTCATGCTGGACACCAAATCGCGAGCTCTTCCAATCCCCGCCATCCCAATGTCGATGATCAGCGCACGAGTCGATTAAGTCGTAAACATGCGGATTGAAGTCCGTTCCAGACATGCGTTTGTAATGGGCTCCGTGGACCAGATGCCATAGATGACCAATGACGCAGTTTGTGAAAAACCCATGACCGCGCTCGTCAAAGTCCAAGCCCCAAGGGTTGGTCGTGCCGTGGCCGACCACCTCGAAACGTCGTTGAGTGGGATGGTATCGCCAGATTCCACAGTTGATCGGAATGCGTTGCGGATCCGGCGTTCCAGGGATGCCGACACGTGATGTGCCAAGAATCCCATGAGCGCCGTAAAGCCATCCGTCGGGACCCCAAGTGAGGCCATTCAACAAGTTATGGTCGGGCAAGGCCCAGCCATCGAGGATGACTTTCGCGGGACCGTCTGGTTGGTCATCACCGTCAGCGTCTGGAATGAATACCAAATTGGGTGCACAACAAGCCCAAACACCTCCCATGCCAACCTCCAGACCGGTGAGGTTGGCAAGGTTGTCGGCGAATACTTTCTTCTCGTCGAACTGTCCGTCTTGATCTGTATCGCTGAAGATCAGGATCCGGTCGGGTCCCGTTGGTGTGTCGACCCATGTCGGTGAGGTAAAGCACTGGGCGACCCAAAGTCGACCTCGATCATCAACCGTCATCGCAATGGGCTGCGAGATATCCGGTTCGCCAGCAAATAGCGTGACGGTAAACCCGTCGGGAACCGACATGCCAGCCAACGCTTCCTGCGGGGTGGGTGGATTCTGACCGGCTTCTTGGGTGTTGGGAAAACCTGACGGTAGCCTGATCGGTTCGGCCGCACCGATGGCGATCAGCAACGACACCCAAATCAATGCCTGCAAGAAATGCCTCAAGCTGCAGCCTAAGCCGAGAGTTACCCGCCGCATCATCGTACTGACTATCAAATCTCGAGATCGATCGAATCCAACGCGGCCTTCTTTGGCTCCGCGTTCTGACCATCGGCGTGTTCACCTAGACTCGCAAACAGGAGCTCCCGCGCCTGAGCTTCGAGCATAACGGGTCGATCCGCCAGAATCGACCGGTTGATTGCTGATGACTCGGCGGATGGCGAGCTTGCGAATGAACTCCCCGCCTCGTCGACGATCCGTGCGGCGGGCGCCAACGCGATACTGGTTGGAGCTTCTACGGCCGCCAAATAGTTGCCGCTCTGAAATGCCAGCACGAGGTCCGATGTCGAGAATTCCCCATCGCAGTCCCAATCGCCGTCTGCCCAGCCCGAGTTATTGTCCATCCCGTCTTCATACTCCCCCTGGACGAAGACCTGGACGAGATCCGACGAGTTGAACATGCCGTCTAGATTTGCGTCACCATAAGTTGAATCCAGCATTCGCAGAATGAACTGATCACGATCACTTTCATCGACTACACCATCACCGGTGAAGTCGAATCGCCGATCAGGTTCGGCAGAACGCATTGCTGCACAGAACAGATCGACGTCTCCGTGGTCAACAACGCCGTCGTCATTGAAATCCGGTGCCGTCAGGACACGGACGGGCCGTAGTGAGCGACCGATTGGCAGGCCATCGGGTCCAGACGTGAATCCGGGCGAGCCTCGCAAGAGGTGCATTTGCGGACCAAAGAGCGGGGGCCCAGTGATGTTGCCCGCTTGACCGTCAACGTCGACGTCGTTCGTCAGCGAGCGAGTAACCTCAATCGCTCCCTCCTTAGGGCCCGGGATCGAACCATCGTAGTTGCGAACGTTGTCGCCGTTTTCATAGAGCACGACATGATCCGCGGCAATGTGACCCTCGTAAGCACCCAGACGTCCATCGTATCCGTCGCCAAATCTAAGTCCGGCTGTGATCGGTGTGCGTGGATCGATCTGCTGTCTGTTTTGATAGAGAACGCTTTGCGAAACGGTAATTTCCGGCGCTCCGTAGCCCGCTTCGATTCCCTGGTTGTGTCCAACAAAGACCGAGTCTGCGACGTTCACGGTGTTAGCTCGGCTCCCAGCAATCCCTTCGTGGAAGGCTCCCTGCACCCAACTGCCTACAACTTCTAAAATTGCGCCGTTGTGATCGATGCCATCATCCTTGGTATCGATGATGATGCTGTTCTCAAGACGAGAAGCTTCACCCGTCGAACTCGCACCCGCAAAATAGAATCCGTCGTTGTCATCGTCGACGAAGTCGCGCTGCCCATCCGAGATGTCCTTGATCCAGGAGTTGGAGACATGCGTGACCGAGCTCATGAACTCACCGCCGGTGTCCACATCGGAGATCACCGAATGGTCGATCGATAGGCGACTAGCGCGGGAACCGAACGCCTTGCCGACGTTGTTCAGGAGGAAGCAGTGATCACACGTGAGGGTCGATCGTTCGACTCTTAGTACGGCTTGGCTATTGGAATGACCGAACTCTCGTGATACATCCGCACCGCCTTGCGTGAAGAACGTGTACTCAAAGTCCGCCGTTGCATCCGCCAACTCAATGCCGCCCCAGGGTGTCGCGCGGTCGATCGCGTTGAAGAGAATTGGATCTTCGGCTGTTCCCAACGCGCTGATCCGTCCCATCACGCGGACATTCACCTTGTCACCCAACAGCACTCGAGTACCAGGCAACAACGTGAGCGAACTATTGGCCGAAATCGTCAGGTCTCCGGTGATTCGTCGTTCAACTGAAGAATCCCAAACAATGTCGCCAACCAACGCACCTGAGTACTCCTGGCTAGGAAAAGCGTCGTTCAAGACTTCCACGTTAAGAGGTTCGGTGATTAAGTCGGGATCGGAAACGGTCAAATCGAAGTTGCTCGTTGCCTTGACCAAAGGACTGCCTGATCCCATTCCCTTTTTGACGCGGTAATCGATTCGGTTGAGTTCAGCCGCATTGTCCAATTGAACCGCAGCGGTGTAGAGCGTATTGGGGCGGTCAGCCCAATCCTGGATCCGAATGATGAACGGAAGATGCTCGTTCGCTCTGGTGGTTCGAGGCGCGACCAATTCGGCATACTTGTCACCAAACGTCGGTGATGACGAGACAATCCACTCCCCTGCACTGTTCATACCCAGCACATCGATCGTGATATCGTCCGGGTTCAGTTCAATTGGGACATCGACGGATGTCAGTGATCCGTATGTCCCGTCGTTTGCGCGATAACGGTAGTGAGTAACGCCAGGCCCAGAGACCTCCAGCGTATCCTCATCGATCGCGCTGGCTTGCACCACCGTTGGCTCGTTCCAGACCAACGGCCCCATATCCCGGCCCGCGGGACCTCGACGAACTGCCGGAGAATTTGGAAGCAATCGATAGTCTCCACGACTGGCATTGACCAACCGTGGATCGCCTTCCAAATTGCCCTGCCCCAAGTCATGCGCACGGATGTCGGTTCCGCCGAAATCGACCGTTTCATTCGGCAGCAGCGACCGATCAACCGTTAGCTGTGTTCGGAATTCTGGTTGATCGATTAGGTTCTTGAATAGCTGATTGTTGTTCCAGAATATGTTGCCATCCAGCGTCGCACCTTTGCCTACGCCCCGCACTGACGTGCCACCCGCTTCGTTGAACTGAATGACAGCGAGTTGTGAGTCGAGAAACAGATTGTGCTTGACCGCTGCAAACGCATCTTCCTTCAATAGCAAGGCGTGATCGTTGTTGACGAACACATTGCGAACGATGGTGACTTCCGTCCGATTCGGATCACCATTTTGAGGCAATCCGGTGGCGATGGCGTTGGCCGTTGTATTCCGCCCCGTGTTCTTTCGGAAGTTCGCAAACAGATTTCCTTCAATGTGAGCGTCCGTGCCGTCCAGGTCCAGCCCATCGTCACCTCCACCCAGGAACGCGTTGTTCAGGATCTGCACCACCGGGCCAGGTCGTTCGGCCCCCAAGAAGTCGATCACGTCGCCACCGTTGTTGCTGTTAGCGAAGACGTTTCCTTCGATAATGAGATACTCTTCGTCGGTGATCTGTTCACCGTGAATGATTTCGCCCCCATTGGACTGGGGGAATTGCGAATTGCGGACAATCAACGACGGATGATCGAGCTCGAGAATCGTGCCGGTTGTTCCCGTCCAGGTCGCATTGGCGATCAGCAGCCGTGAATGTTCGATGTCGATCGCTTCGCCCTGACTGTCACCGTAGTGCATGTCGATAAATGTGATGCGGTTGTCCTCAAGCGTGTCTTCAAACTTAAGACCTTCCCAGTCGGACGCACCAGCGGCGCGATCAAACGTGATTCGATTCCAAGGTGTTCCTTCGGCCAGAAGTCGGCCACGGACGTTCAGTCGCGTATTCTCCCGGAACTGAACGACAACGCCCGGATCGATGCTCAGCGTCGCATCAGGCCGGATGGTAATGTCGCCGGTGACCTCGTACGGCGACTGGTCAACGGTCCAAAGAGTGTCGGTGTCAATCGATCCGGAGACCTGCGTCAACACACGTCGCGGCTCGAGGAATTCCAGGCGAGGCGCAGCTCGATGTCGCGCCATTCGTCGCGCAGGTTTGTGTGAGGAGCGAGACCGCAGATTCATTTCTGTGCTCGGCAGAGGCTCTCGAGGTCAAGGCGGGATTCGACCAGAAGCTGTTCCGTTGCCGTCGCTGACGGCTGCCCTCATTCTACGACTTAAGCCATTTCATCGCCACGATTTGGGCGGAGAACGATTCTGCTGTGAGGCTAGGGCCAGCCGCCGGTTGCTGTGACGCGCTGCTGACTATCGACTACGCCAGAAGTCGGGCACAAAGAGCACCACGATGGCGAAGATTTCGACTCGGCCGAGCATCATCAGCCAGACATAAAGCATTTTTGCGAAACCACTGAAGTGACCGTAGTTCTGCGTGGCCCCAACGGTCCCCAATCCGGGGCCGATGTTATTGAGCGTGGCGGCGACGGCCGTGGCGCTGTCTAGCAGCTTGTGCTGTGAATCGTTGCCCCACGTTGCATCCGGTTCGACCGTGATGATGAACAGCCAGCTGAGCACGAAGATGATCAAGATGAGACAGAAATAGACGAGGATGTTGCGGCGAAGATCGGGATCTTCCACGGCGCGACCACCCATCTTCAAGGGCCGAATTACGCGAGGATGGTAGGAGTGTTCGATCTCGAGTTTCAGGATTTTGACGAACAGCACATGCCGAATGACCTTCAAACCGCCACCGGTGCTGCCAGAACACCCACCCACGAACATGAGCAAGAAGAGGACGCCGCGTCCAAAATCGTTCCAGGCATCGAAGTCATCCGTCCCGAAACCGGTTGTCGTGATGATTGCGACGACTTGGAAAAGACCATAGCGAAAACTGTTGAAAGCCTCTTGTCCCCAGGAACGCTCCCCGTCAGGCGAATCGCTGAAGTCTCCGTAGGCCAGACCGAACGCCATCACGAGCAGAGTAACGATGAGGATAAGACCAAAGTAGGTTCGCCATTCGATGTCGGCGAACATTCGCCCGGGCTTAAGTTGCAGCACGTAATACAGCAGCGTGAAGTTGGTGCCAGCTAACCCCATGAAGAGAATAATGACGAACTCGAGCAACGGGTTGTTGAAATGTCCCACGCTGCTGTTGTAGGTGCTGAAGCCACCTGTCGCCATGGTGCCGAAGGCGTGGCAAATGGCATCGAACCAAGTGAGCCCAAGCAACCACAGGATAAAAATCAAGACCACGTTGAGGCCGCAGTACATTCCCGCAAACAGCCACGCCGTGTGTTGCATGCGCGACTGCGAACCATCCTTGCTGGGTCCCGGCATTTCAGCGCGCATCATGGCCTTGCCGGCTGATCCCTGCCCGAGAATGACGACGAACAGAACGATAATGCCGAGGCCGCCCAGGAAGTGCGTGCTGCTGCGCCAAAAGAGCACGCAGTGTGAAATCAGGTACGGATCCTCCAGGTCCGAGATCACCGTGGCACCCGTGGTGCTAAAACCTGACTGAGATTCGAACATCGCATCGGCCAACGACATGCGGACCCAGCGGAGCCGATAGTTGTCGCGGCGACTAACCGGCCCCTCGTCGTTGGGAAACAGGATCACGGCGTACCATTCGGGCTCGGCAATGAGTCGCTGCAGACGTTCCACCGCATCGTGCCGAATCTCGATCAGCTTCTCGGGCGGCATGCCTGTCGCGCCGGCGTTGACCAACGCTTCGACGACTGCAAAGTCGTCAGCGTCCATGGCTGGGAGAGTGTGCCACTGGACCCATTTGAACGAATCGAAAGCGAAGATCTGGACGGGACCGTCGACGTCGCTGATCCGTACCGATGCACTGCGATACGTCTCGCTTAGGCGGAAGGGCAAGCTACCCAGCACGGTTGCCAAGACCCAGCTCAAGCCGACGATCGCCATCGCCTCCTTGCGGAAAATCTCCGCTTTCGCGCGGCGTCCGTACCATTTCAGAAAGCTGCCCACAGCGAAGCAAATGACCATGCTGTAGAGCAGCGCGTAGAATCCGTTGGCTTCGAACTGCAGAGTCGGCCCATTTTGCCGATGGCCAAACTTTGCCCACGGCAGGCTGAATATCATGGTTGCGCCAATCAACAGGCAAACAGTACCCAGATGTTTGGCGAGGAGAGGTACGTTCATGATACGAATGTGCGGGCGAAGGCCTAGCTCATGCGCGTCACGCCGATGGGCGCGATGCAACTCGAGGCTCGATGAACGCGAACGGAATTAAGCATTGAAGACAGTCAGCATCTCTTCGGCCGCCGAATCATCCACCAACGTAACGACGAGATCTCCGGCTTGGAGTCGATCATCGGCACCCGGGACTCGGACAAACTCGTGACGCATGACCGCAGCCACGAGGCAAGAGTTGGGCAACGGCAAATTGAACAGGTCGTACTGAGTTGCGGCTGCGCCTTCCAAGACCTCGATCTCGAACACACCGATGTTACCGCCGGGCAGCATCGAGCGCGAGATCACGGCACCCTTGTTCAGGAAACTGAGGATTTGTTTCGCCATCACGTCACGCGGACTCACGGCCAGATCAATACCGAGTTTGCCGACCACGTTGGCGTAATCCGGACGCTGAACGATGGCCATAATGCGTTTCGCGCCAATCTCCTTGGCCTCCACGCATGCCATGATGTTGTTCTCGTCATCGCCGATGCAGGCGGCGAAGACATCGGCGGCACCCACGCGCTCTTCCTCAAGGACACTGCGACGAGTGGCGTCGGCTTGCACAACGGTAACGTGAGTGAGATTGTTGGCCAAGAACTCACAGCGGTCCGGATCGGATTCCATGAGCGTGATGGCGTAACGTCGATCCTCGAGGATTCGACTCAGGTGATATCCAGTTTCGCCTCCGCCCGCAATGACAATTCCCAACTTCGGATCTGCCTTGCGCTGGAACATGTCCGTAACCGCTCGAATGTCGGCTCGTTGTCCGATGAGTGTTATGCGGTCCTCAACCTGAACATGGTCTTCCGCGCCGGCGATCCACATTCTGCCGTCACGATAGATCGTGCCCAGCCGTACGTTGCTCGAAATATCCAGGTCTTTGAGCGGCTTGTTCAGCGACGGTGTATTGTCGCGAATGGTGATTTCCTGGACGTGAAGCTTGCCGTCCGCCAGGCTTTCCACCGCCAGCGACTCGGGGCTGTGAATACCGCGGGCCAATTCCAAAGCCGACAGGTGTTCCAAACTCAGCAGGCGATCAATGCCGAAGTGCCGCTCATAGTCGAACGTGCTGCGGTCTCGAAAGATTGGGCCGAAAACGCGAGCGACGCTCCGACGGGCGCCCATGCCCTTGGCCATGCTGGCGGCAATCAAATTGACTTCGTCAGCGCCTGTTACCGCCAAACAGATGTCGGCACCTAGGATATCGGCCTGAAACATCACGCTCGATTCCGACGCCGAACCGGTTACCGCCCGCACGTCTAACTCTTCGTTGAGTCGCGAGGTGTGTTCGGGGTCGTTGTCCACGACGGTCACGCTGTGCCGGTGTTGACAGAGCAGGTCGGCGATCCACGTTCCAACCGTTCCAGCACCTAGTACTACGATCCTCATGAAGACGTCTCAATCGGGAGGTCAGATGACATATCACCAGGCCCCTTTCCCTTCGTGTTTAGCATCTCGGGATCAGCGGATGTTGGCGGCCGCGACGCACGACAGCAGGGTGGCTGACCCGGTCGGCGTCGATAACGGCCGTGGCAGATGTGATGAGTGAAAGGCGCCATTTAGTTACTTGCGTCGCTCGAATCTAGAGCCACGCGGAGATCAACGTCAGTACGACGAAGACGACGGCCATGAAGCCAATGACCCAAAGCCCAAATCGTACAGCGTGCTCCAAAATCGGCGCCATCAACTCGTGACGGGTTGCCGCGTAGACCAAACTAATCACAACCACCAGTGGCAAGCTGTACCACATTCGATTAAACCAAATGGTCGACAACAGCGTCAGCGACGACAAAATTGCTGCCATGATGAAATTGCCCTTCGTCCAGGCCTAGCCTAACAGGCCACGGTGGAGTGGTTTTTCTTCCGCTATGTTTCCTTGTCCTCGGATTTGTCCGGCGGCTTGTCCTTCTTCTGGCTAGGCGAAGTGAATACCGGACCGGCAAATGCATCGTAGATGACCAATACATTCAAGAGCCCGGCCACCATCGTGTAGAGCGTGCCGAGTTCGAATCGAGTTTTGAGTTCGCGGTGCCATTCTGCCAAGTCGTCGGGAAGTTGTTCTTTGACCGGCTGCGCGGGTGGCGCCATGAAGCCGCCCCAAAGCGGATCATCATTCTTATTGACGATGATTCGCTGCCGCTGCACAAGGGCTGGCAAAGCCGGTAGGCCAACACCGACTTGGCAGATGTAGGGGTATCGAACGTCTGACTTGGTAAAAGACGCGTAGACGACTTTTCCGCCGCCTAGTGCCAAGCCAAAAAAGTAGGTCCCCAGGATACAAACCATGAACAAGATGCCCTTGGCGTATCGACGCTGATAGAGATGACCGGCGCCCGGAAGAAGCCAAGCCCATAGCGCGGCCAGCGGTGGATTTCTCAGATCAATTTCAACCGGCTGGTCCGGATCCGGGGAACGAACGATCGTCTTCATTTTCTTCCCTATTTGACCTGATTTTTTAGCGGAATTGCGCATTGTACTCATCGCGGTCTCGGAAACTAGGTCACCCTGTCGGGCGGATGGCTGAAGAATGGGCGGAAATCCACGAAACGGGCGGCTGGTGATGGGTTCACGCTCCCATTCGCCCGTCTCGAGCTGATCTTGCCACTTTTTGCCGGACCGGTGCCGATCCGAAACGATGGCCCGTGTGGGACTGAATCGTGCAAACGGTTACCCGCAAGCGCAACCTGCGAAGCGATCAGTCAGCCTCGAAGATCGATCAGGCGGCCTCGGAGATATCTTGCCCTGCCAAGCTGCGGTGGACGGCCTCGACAATATCCGGATCGATCGTCGTGATGCCATCGGCCGCACCAGCCACGAGGCTCAATTCGGCCAGTTGCCGAACGCGTCGCGGAATGCCATGCGTGAGCTCGTGAAGACGCTGTAGCGCCATCACGTTAAACGTTTCGTCGGGTGCTCCGACCCGCGCCAGCGCATCGCGAATATAGGCTGCCGTGTCGTCGACTTCCCAAGGCTCGACATCGATCTTCATGTCGCACATTTCGTTCAGCTTGGTGCCGAACGACGCGCTACGTTGCGGCTGGCAAGCAAGCACGATGGTCAATCGCGAATCCGGGTGTTGTTCCTTCAACGCAAGGCGACAGATGGCCGAGTAGACGGACTCGTCGCAATCCTCCGCGTCGTCCAGTAACACGAGTGTCGTGATGCGTTGGTAGCGATTTGCCGCCAATCGATCCGAGATGCCTCGCCAACAGTCGACCGGTGCCGCGCTGGTCGACACCAGATGACCCAGCGCAGATGCCAGGTTCCAGACGAACTCGGGTCCCGACAACCCCATCAGATTCGACCGGACGATGCAGCAACCCTTCGACCGAAACTTTCTTGCCGCAACCTCAAACAATAGACTCTTGCCGGTGCCGTTCGTGCCCTGTAAAAACCCCAATCTGCGACCGTTGTCAACTAGGAATTGCAACCGCGCCAGGCCTTCTTCGTGTGTCGCGCTCGGGAAGTAGTCCGCTGCATTCAATTGTGCGGCAAAGGGTGAACGGTCCATTCCCCAATGATTGGTGTACATATAGGATTCTCCAAGTGATTCGGCAGAGGACTTTAGACCGTGTCGACTTGCAGGTCAATCGAAGATTGTTGACGCGGCGGTGCAAGAGGTGATCGTTTTCGATCACGCTGCGACATCAGTGCTGTCATTGGCCATGCCATAGGCCATACTGTGAGCAGTAGGCCATAGCATTGACCACCGGATCTGCCGGTCGGTCCATCGATCATCCCTTTTTCATCAGTCCGTCATGTCTCGACGTTTCTATAGTGCTGACCCGATCGATCGCCCGCAGGTGCGATTGGAGGGAAGTGAAGCGCATCACCTGCTGCACGTCATGCGGGCCAGGATTGGTGATGAATTCGTGCTGTTTGACGGCAGCGGTGCCGAATGCACGGCGCGAATCCAGTCGCTAACGCGATCAGCCGTTGAGTTTGTCATCACCGAGCGAAGGCAGAGTAACCGCGAACTTCCCGCTCAACTTGTGCTAGCCGTGGCACTGCCAAGGGGTGATCGCCAGGAGTGGCTGGTTCAAAAACTCGTTGAGTTAGGTGTGACCAAGCTGGTTCCCTGGCAGACCTCGCGAAGTGTCTCCAAATCAAGTTCGAAGACAACCGCGCGGCTTGAACGTCATGTGATTGAAGCTTCGAAACAGTGTGGACGTAACTCCCTGATGGAAATTGGCGATCCCGAGCCATACGCATCGATCGTCATGAATGCATCCAATGACGTGCGTCTCCTGGCCCATCCATACGGTGACGCGCCACCCCTGGCCGAACGCCGGCCTTTGTTGGACAGCGGAGTAGCCGGATCGGTATTGATCGGTGTTGGACCTGAGGGAGGCTTGAGTGATGACGAGGTGCAACTAGCGATCCAGCATGGCTGGTTGCCCGCGGACCTGGGACCTCGCATCCTTCGCACCGAGACAGCAGCCATCGCGGTCGCATCATGGATCATGTTGCAGTGGACCGCTTAGCAGCAACTACTCGTGGAACGCCCGCTGCTGTTCCACGATCGCAAGCCAAACAACGAGGCCAAGCTGCAGCCTTCGCCGCTTACTCGGACGCCGCCGCGGCATCGTCCGATTCGGAAGGACTTTCTTCCGCTTCCCCCTCTTGTTCTTCATCTGACTGGCTTTGAACACGGCCGAACAAGTGTCCTCCAACATCATCGTGTTGCCACGTGCCAGAGTATCGATCACCGTCGAACAGGACGCGCGCGCTGAAGGTACCAAGCCCCGGAATTCTGACTGAGTCGAGTGTGATGACCGGTGTACTTTGTGCCCAGATGACCTTCAAGCGTAGAGGCACGGCGACGTCATAGTCTCCATAGCGAATCCGCGCTTTGAACAGCCAATAGTCGCCGTCACTCAGTTTTGTGACGCTGCCCAAGTCGTATCTTTCCTCCTTCAGCTCGCCTTCCCGCCCGTCGATCGAGAAGCGGCCAACTAGGCTTGAGTTGGACAGTTTCTTTGAGAACTCGTCGAACAATTCCTGTTGGTCGTCGGTGATTGTGTTTTCGTCGTCCTGACTCCAGGCGGTTCCAGCGGTCAATGCGATTAGGGATAAGGCGGTAAATGCGATGAAACGTGTCGAGCTCGTCATTTGATCTCCTTTGCGTTCTCTACCAGAAGATGACGCCCAACAGGGGTGGGGATGCGGCGTCCATCAACATCAGTCGTCCGCGGGTCCTCTACAGTGCCCCGCGTGATCGCGTCGTTCTACAAGTTACGAAGATACTGTACGGCGAGCGAAATGTCGCTTACCGGATCGCTGGATTGTTCCCGTTCGACTGTGAAAAAGCCACGAAAATGTTGTTCTTCAAGATGACCCAGCAGGGCTGGAAAATCCGCGCTGCCGCGACCTAGAGCGACTTCGAGCCCCCTGCCTTGGGCGAGGTCGCGGACGCCGTCCTTGGCGTGCACGTGGACAATATGGGATCCCAAGACTTGCACGGCTTCGCGTGCCGAGAACCCGTTGATGATCAAGTTGCCGGGATCAAAATTAACCGTGACATATCCCGCGGGGAGCTGCTCAATCAATTGCCGCATGTCCTCACCGCTTTCCGTTCCCGTTTCCATGGCCAAGCATGCACCCGCGTGCTGCGCAAAACTGCCAAGGTCCGTTAACGCCTCGACCAACATTCGCCACGCTGGACTTTCTTGGCTCTCGGGATCGATGCGTCCGACTTGATTGACAACAACCGATGTTCCCAGCGAGTAGGCGAACTTCATGGCCTCCTTCGTCGCGTCAATTCTCGTTTGAAGATCCTCTTCGACGTCGTATCCTCGACGAGTACGGAAGCTCACCGCGCAAATCTTCAGGTTGTAGTCGTTCAACCATTTACGGATTTGTCGCACGCCGGTCTGAGTCAGTCGGCGCGGATTCATTTCGCCTCGCGCATCCAGCTCGACGGCCGTTGCTCCCATCTCGGCGACTATGGGCAGAGCCTTCTTGAAGGGCTGTCTCAAACTGGCAAGTTGTACGGCAATATTCAGTTCCGGCACGATCGCTTGTTCCCAGGGTCAAGTTTTCCAATAATGCGGTCGCTTGTTCGCTGATGATGTGCCTGGGGGATGGTGATGTCAACCGTCGAAGGTCGCGTCGGACTTGATTAGCAAGCACACTCCGCTTTCCGGGGCGCATGAAGCTGCGGTGCCGTACCGCCCGCACCGGCTGAATTTGCAAGTGATTCAAGACTCATTGGAGAGAGTGGCCATGACTGCCATTCATCAGATCTGCGACCATTTGGAAAAACTAGCGCCTCCCCGATTGGCTGAAGATTGGGACAATGTGGGTTTGCTTGTCGGCGACCGAGATCGCGACGTTGGTCGTGTGATGACCTGCCTGACGATTACACCCTCAACCGCACGGGAAGCGATCGAGAAATCGGCGGATCTGATCGTGACGCATCATCCCATGCCGTTCCGTGCTGTGAAACGACTGACGGTCGATTCAACGGTGGGCCGAATTCTTTGGGATTTGATGGGCGCTAAAGTATCTGTGTACAGCCCCCACACAGCTTGGGACTCGGCACAGCAAGGCATCAATCAACTCTTGGCTGAATCGTTCGGTTTGACCAACATTCAGCCCCTCGTGGCCATTGAGGACGATCCAGATGGATTGGGTTCCGGTCGATACGGCGACTTGCCCACGCCAACCTCATTGGGTGACTTGATCCAGATAACCACGCGATTCCTGGCGATTGATGGGCTTTACTGCGTTGGCGATCGAACCTCGACAATTCGACGCATGGCCGTCGCGTGTGGCAGTGCCGGTCAATTCTTGACGCCAGCCGATCGGGTCCAGTGCGACCTGTTGGTGACCGGCGAGACAAATTTCCATACCTGTCTTGAGGCGGAAGCCATGGGTGTGACGATGCTGCTGCCCGGACATTATGCTAGCGAACGCTTTTCGCTTGAACACTTGGCCAAGGTACTTGCCGACGAGTTTCCGGGCGTCAAGATCTGGGCGAGCGAGCAGGAAACCGATCCCCTGCAGTGGGCTAGTTGACTGCGCGACCTCGCTCGAATCGGCGAGTGGTTCGTTGAAAACGTGCTGTGCGTCTTCATAACGTGTTCCCTCGCAATCGCTTCGGATATCAAGCTGACCGAAACACGATATCGACGCGAAGGCGAAATACGCAGCCAAAACCTTGCCATTCGATCATTAATCTTGACCCATCCCGGAAATTCGTGGAGTCAATGAGCGTTCTGCAAGGCCAGATGCTAGCTGCACGTTGACCTCTGACTGCAGACTCCTAGAATGTGGGCGACACAGCGTGCACGACGACCTGCGAACTGCATTCCCGGGGGGCGAAAGCAAAAACAAATACGATGAGTCGCCAGTTTCTCACGGCACTGCCGGTCTTCAACGAAGTTAAGCACGTCGATGCCGTTCTGTATCAAGTGCGGCAGTACAGCGAGCATGTCTTGGTCGTTGATGACGGCTCGTCGGATGGAACGGGGGAACTGTTGGCCAAACGGTCCGACATCCGTGTCGTCAGTCACAGCGGCAATCGAGGCTACGGTGCAGCACTTATTTCGGCGATGGAATATGCCCAAACGCACCAGTTCGATTTCTTGATTACGATCGATTGCGACGGTCAACACGAACCTCAACGGATTCCCGCCTTCGTCGAGAGCTGTCAGGATGTTGATTTGGTGTCGGGCAGTCGTTATCTGCAAGCCTTCCCTGGCGACAGCGAGCCGCCAACAGGTCGACGACGCATCAACCATTTGGTGACCGCCCGTTTGAATCAGCAACTGTGTCTGCAGCTGACGGACGCGTTCTGTGGATTCAAGGCGTATCGAGTTTCCGCCTTAAGCGATCTTGCGCTGACTGAGAACGGCTACGCTATGCCGCTTGAGCTGTGGGTGCAGGCCAAACGCGCGAAATGGCGAATCAAAGAGTATCCAGTTCCGCTTATCTATCTCGACGAAGAACGGTCGTTCGGCGGAGCACTGGATGACGATCAAACGCGAGTGGATTATTACAACCTCGTCATTGATCGAAGTCTCGCTGCGGCTTTTCCGAGTGGCAGCCTCTGTGGCGCTGCCCATAGAAACGCTGAGTGAACGCTATGTCGGTGGAACGCCAGCGACGGCGGCTACGTGCCCCCTCGGAAGATCGCGGCGTTCTGATCAAACCTGGTTTGTTCGACGCGCGTACATGCTTAACCCGCAACCAATCACTGCTGGATCATTGGTCACATGATTTTGCTGGGCAGGATGCTCAGCAACTGCGCCATTCAGCTCGCCGCTTACTGCTCGAGCAGGCAGTCCGCTATACAAACCGTTACCGAACCGTCAATCTCAACGCCGACGTGACCAACGAGTCGTTGCCGATTGTGCTTACAGGTCATCAACCCGAGCTCTTTCATCCAGGCGTCTGGTTCAAGAACTTCGTACTGCATGAATTGGGTGCGCAGCTTACCGCCGCACCGGTCCATTTGCTTATCGACAACGACCTGTGCTCGCACACTTCGCTGCGCGTGCCGACCGGAACGATAGACCAGCCGGTGGTGAGTACCGTGGCCTTCGATCACGGTGTGCCGCTGCCATTCGAAGAACGTCGTGTGAACGACTTCAGCTACTTTTCCACTCTTGCCGAACGCCTTGGAAAAGTGATGGAGCCCTGGGGGCTGGAGCCACTTCTGCATCAGCACTGGCCATCGGCGTGTGAATCCATCGACGCACACGAAACGCTCGGCGCGCGGCTGGCGAGAATGCGCCATTCAATCGAAGCGCAGCTTGGTCTGCAGACGCTCGAGTTGCCCCTGAGTGCGGTTTGCGACAGTGAACCATTTGCCCGCTTTGTCGCC
>CAJHYQ010000500.1_pt1 | contig 89026 bp, 63 predicted proteins | sample 9198721 | NCBI WGS metagenome assembly CAJHYQ01 (sample SAMEA7708357, study PRJEB35096) | sediment metagenome | biome: marine neritic benthic zone biome [ENVO:01000025]; feature: sediment [ENVO:00002007]; material: shallow marine sediment [ENVO:03000034] sea grass bed [ENVO_01000059] ... | reverse complement strand
TTTACCTTGGAAGAGGATGTTCGTTCGTTGCACGAGTCGGTTTCGGGGCGAGTTCGCGTGGCTTCCATCTATTCGGTGGGGCTCAGCCACATGAATCAGTCGGTGCAGGATTTCCTGGGCCGCTTTCCGAAGTCGAATGTGCGGATTGAGTATCAGCATCCCGATCGCGTTTACGAGCTAGTTCAGCGTGACCAAGCGGACGTCGGACTGGTAAGCTATCCCCAGGCGGACCGAGCCACGGTGGCCATTCCGTGGCGTGATGAACCGATGGTTCTGGTCTGTTCGCCGTGCAATGAGTTGGCGGGGCTCGAAATTCTGAACCTCTCTCAGCTGCATGGCCGCTCATTGGTATCGTTCGCTGCCGATCTGCGGATTCGGCGGGAGATTGACCGGGCGTTGGGATCCGCGGGTGCGGAAGTCCACGTCGTGATGGAATTCGATAACACCGAGACGATCAAGCGCGCGATCGAGATTGATGCGGGCGTTGGCCTATTGCCGGCTCCCACGGTTCAGCGCGAAGTCGCCTCCGGTTCGTTAATAGTTGTCCCGTTGGCTGAGTCACTTGTCAGACCACTCGGTATTATTCAGCGCCGCGGGAAAGACCAGACTCCGACGACACGTCAGTTCGTCGACTTTTTACTGCAGGTGGCGAAACCGCCGATCGAGCCGGTAACGGCAACGGCGGATGGCTTGTCAACCACATCCGTTGTTGACTGAGTCGGCGAGTTGACTTCCGCAGGTCGACTCTCGAAGTAACGCCGCTCGACTTTTGACAGGCATTTGGAAAACGGTGGAAGCATGAAGGTTCAGAATCCGCACGGTCGACCAGGGAAGCGAGGCCTTTACGATCCGGCGAATGAGCACGACGCCTGCGGTGTCGGCTTCGTGGCTCACATTAAGGGCCAGCGTAGTCATCAGATCGTCCTGGATGCAGATATTTTGCTGCAGAACATGGATCACCGAGGTGCCTGCGGGTGTGAGGCGAATACGGGCGACGGTGCCGGCATCCTGACCGCGCTGCCACACGAATTTTTGTGCAAGGTCGCCAAGAGTGATCTTGGAGCGGATCTGCCCGAACCGGGTCAGTTCGCCGCCGGCATCGTGTTTCTGCCGAAGATCGAGAGTGAGCGCGAACACTGCAAAGCAACGGTTGAGCGAATCATCGCTGAGCAGGGTCAGAAACTGGTCGGCTGGCGCGCGGTGCCGACCGATGTAGAAACCGCCGACGTGGGGCCGACCGCGTTGCGATGTGAACCAGCTATCGAGCAGCTGTTTGTCGTGGCAGCCGATGGATTGACGGACGATGCCTTTGAGCGGCAGCTGTATATCATTCGCAAGCGTGCCAGCCATGCCCTACGCTCTGAGGAGCAATTGGAGCAGTCGAAGTCCTTCTATATCAACAGCCTTTCGACGAAGGTCATCATCTACAAAGGGATGTTGATGTCATGGCAGGTGTTGGACTATTTCCCGGACCTCAAGGACGAAGACTTCACCACGCATCTGGCCATGGTCCACTCGCGGTTCTCGACCAACACGTTCCCCAGCTGGGACCGGGCTCAACCGAATCGCTTCATGAGTCACAACGGCGAGATCAATACGCTGCGTGGCAACTCGAATTGGATGCACGCGCGCGAAGGTGTGGTTCAGAGTCGGCTGTTTGGCGACGAGATCTCCGAACTCTTCCCGATCGTCGAGCCCGATTGTTCGGACAGCGGTACGTTTGACAACGTTCTGGAATTCTTGCTGATGACCGGCCGAACCTTGCAAGAAGCCGTCATGATGATGGTTCCCGAGGCGTGGCAGAATCACGAGTCGATGTCAGAAAGCAAGCGGGCCTTCTACGAATACCACTCATGTCTGATGGAGCCATGGGACGGTCCGGCGTCGATCGCCTTTACCGATGGACAGTACATTGGCGCCATTCTGGATCGAAATGGTCTACGTCCGTCGCGTTATTATCTGACGCACGATGATCGTGTCATCATGGCCAGTGAAGTCGGTGTGCTGCCAGTCGATCCGGCGATCGTCAAGGAAAAGGGACGCCTCCAGCCGGGGCGTATCTTCTTGATCAATTTTGATGAAGGCCGGTTGATTCCCGACGAAGAGGTGAAAAGCGAATTCGCGAAGCAACGACCGTATGGTGAGTGGTTGAAAGATGAGCGAATCCGATTGAGTGATCTGAAGCCAAGCTCCGAACCCCACGGCTTCGATCCTGAGTCACTGCTGCCGCGGATGCAAGCCTTTGGCTTTACACGCGAGACGATGCAGTTCATGTTGCTGCCGTTGATCGAACAGCAACGCGATCCGGTTGGTTCGATGGGTAATGATTCGGCACTGGCGTGCCTGTCCGATCAGCCGCGCATGTTGTACGACTACTTCAAGCAGCTGTTTGCACAGGTCACCAATCCCGCGATCGATTCGATTCGCGAGGAAGTGATCATGTCGTTGGAGTGCTATATCGGGCCGGAAGGCAACTTGCTGGAGACCGGCCGCGAACACGCGCATCGACTCCTCGTGCCGCATCCAATTCTCAGCAACGAAGAGTTAGCAGCGCTGCGTCATATCGACCAGCATCCGGCCGGTCGCGGCTGGCGAACAAAGGCCATCGACATTACGTGGCCGCGCTCCGAAGGTGAGGATGGACTGGTCCAAGCCCTGGATCGAATCTGTAGCGAAGCCGAGCAGGCGATTGACGACGGCTACAGTCTAATTGTGCTCAGTGATCGTAAGGTGAGCGAAGACCGTGTTCCCGTCGGCACGCTGCTGGCGACCGGCGCTGTCCATCACCATTTGGTGCGGCAAACGAAACGAACACAAATCGGCATCGTCGTCGAGACGGGTGAGGCGCGCGAAGTGCATCACCACTGTCTGCTGATTGGCTACGGCGCTGATGCAATTAATCCGTACCTGGCGTTTGAGTCCCTTTGGCACTCGCAACGCGAGGGACTCCTGCCTCAAGACTTCGACGATCACAAAATCGTGTCGCTGTACCGCAAGGGTATTGCGAAAGGGATGTTGAAGGTGATGGCCAAGATGGGCATCTCCACGCTTCAATCGTATAAGGGAGCACAGATCTTTGAGGCCGTCGGGCTGCGGGATGACGTCATCGATCGTTGCTTCGCTGGCACCGCCAGCCGTATTCAGGGCGTTTCCTTCGACGTCATCGCTCAAGAGCTGTTGCGGCGTCACGCCATCGGCTTTCCCGAACGCAAGTCGCAGGTGGTTCAGGCCTTGCCGAACGTTGGAGAATTCCACTGGCGTGCCGACGGCGAACGTCACATGTGGGATCCGCAGTCGATTGCGGATCTTCAGGTTGCGGCACGCACCGATAGTGTCGAAGCGTATAAGCGGTTTGCACAACATGCGAACGAAGACGCGCGAACTCGGTGTGCGCTGCGTGCTCTCCTAAAGCTCAAACCCGCTCAGTCGATTCCCATTGAGGAAGTGGAACCGGCGAAGGAGATTGTCAAACGCTTCTGCACCGGAGCGATGAGTTTCGGTTCGATTTCCGCCGAATCTCACGAAACTCTAGCGATTGCGATGAATCGGCTGGGAGGCAAGAGTAACACCGGTGAAGGTGGTGAAGAACCCGAACGCTGGATGCCCGACCCGAACGGCGATTCGCGTCGTAGTGCGATCAAACAGGTGGCCTCCGGTCGATTTGGCGTGACCATCAATTATCTGACCAACGCCGACGAGTTGCAGATCAAGATTTCGCAAGGCGCTAAGCCCGGAGAAGGCGGCGAGTTGCCCGGTCGCAAAGTCGACGACCGGATCGCTCGCGTGCGATATTCGACACCTGGCGTGGGCCTCATCAGTCCACCACCGCACCATGATATCTACTCCATTGAGGATCTGAAGCAGCTGATTCACGACCTCAAGAATTCCAACCCCGAGGCGCGTGTCAGCGTCAAATTGGTCTCGGAGGTTGGTGTAGGAACGATTGCTGCCGGTGTTGCCAAGGGCTTTGCCGACCACATCCTTATCTCGGGCGATAGCGGCGGGACGGGCGCATCACCGCTGACAAGCATCAAACATGCGGGTCTGCCTTGGGAATTGGGAATCGCAGAAACCCATCAGACGCTGGTCATGAATGACCTCCGCTCTCGGGTCGTGCTTCAAACTGACGGTCAGCTCAAGACCGGACGTGACGTGGTGATCGCAGCGATCCTCGGGGCCGAAGAGTTCGGGTTCAGTACTGCTCCGCTGATTACGCTTGGTTGCATCATGATGCGGAAGTGTCATCTGAACACCTGCCCGGTCGGTATTGCCACTCAAGATCCCGTTTTGCGGTCCAAGTTCACGGGTAAACCCGAGCATGTCGTGAACTACCTGTTTATGGTTGCCGAAGAAGCTCGACAGATCATGGCCGAACTTGGCTTCCGTACCATCAACGAGATGATCGGACGTGTGGACTGCCTCGAAACGGATGAGGCGATCAAGCATTGGAAGTCTGATGGATTGGACCTCACACCCATGTTGACGCCGGCGCAAGGCCCCAACGACGGTGTGGGAGTCTATTGCCAGATTCCGCAAGATCATGGTTTGGACAAAGCGTTGGACAACCAACTGCTGGAACTCGCCAAGCCAGCTTTGCAGTCCGCTAAAGACGTGCAGATTGAGCTGCCGATCGTGAACACCAATCGGACCGTCGGCACGATCCTGAGCCACAATGTGGCCAAAACCTACGGTCTGAAGCTGCTGCCTGACGATACGATCCAAATCAAATTCAACGGATCGGCTGGCCAAAGTTTCGGTGCATTCCTGGCGCAGGGGATCACGCTGCGGCTGGAGGGTGATGCAAACGATTACGTCGGCAAGGGGCTGTCGGGTGGCAAGGTCATCATCTACCCGCCGGCCGAAAGCACTTTTGTTGCGGAGGAGAACATCATCGTCGGCAACGTTGTGCTGTATGGTGCGACCCGGGGTTATGCCTTTTTCCGAGGTCGTGCGGCGGAGCGCTTCTGCGTCCGCAACAGCGGTGCTTGGGCCGTCATCGAAGGCGTCGGTGACCATGCCTGCGAATACATGACCGGTGGCCGTGCGATCATCCTCGGCCCGACGGGTCGCAACTTTGCCGCGGGCATGAGCGGCGGCATCGCCTATGTCCTGACCGATTACGAAGACTTCCGCGACAACCGCTGTAATCTGGGTATGGTCGAGTTGGAGAGAGTCGAAACAGACGAGGACGTTAGCGAGCTGTTCGAGATGATCGAGTTGCATCAGCGTTATACCGGTTCGACCGTCGCTGATGCACTGCTCCAAGATTGGCCGAAGCAGACAGCTAACTTCGTCAAGGTGATGCCAACCGATTACAAGCGTGTGCTGATGGAAAGAGCAAAGCACGACGAGGAGATTGAGGCGTCCGTCCACGGATAAGAGGTAGGGCTACAAAAATGGCCTCGTCTGCCGGACGAGGCTAACATCATGAGGCGGCTGTATTCGTTCCCGCCCGGCAGACGGGATACAAGAGCAAACAGAAGACAGAAAAGCAAATGGGAAAGCCAACTGGGTTTAAAGAATACCCTCGACAGATTGTTCCGTATCGCGACCCGGTGGAGCGAGCGAACGATTTTCTAGAGATCTTCACGCAGCCAAACGTCGACCACCTGAAGATACAAGGTGCACGCTGCATGGATTGTGGGGTACCATTCTGCCAGTCCGAAAGCGGATGTCCTATCGACAACCTGATTCCGGAATGGAACGACCTGGTCTATCAAGGCCGCTGGCAGGACGCTCTGGAGCGATTGCACAAGACCAACAACTTTCCCGAATTCACTGGACGTACCTGTCCAGCGCCCTGCGAGGGAGCGTGCGTGTTGGGCATCATCGATCCTCCCGTGACGATCAAGAACATCGAGAATGCCATCATCGATCGCGGCTGGGCCGAGGGTTGGATCGCCCCCAAGCCTCCCACCCACCGCACAGGCAAGCAGGTTGCCATCGTTGGATCGGGACCTGCCGGCTTGGCTGCGGCAGCCCAGCTGAATCGAGCGGGCCACGTTGTGACAGTTTACGAACGGGCTGATCGCATCGGTGGTCTGCTGATGTACGGTATCCCGAACATGAAGCTGGAAAAGGATGTGGTCAAGCGTCGTGTGAAACAGATGCAGGATGAAGGCGTTCGATTTGTTACCAACACGCATATTGGCAAAGCCGAGGACTTTCCGTCGGGCCACATGACGCAGATTATGCAAGAACGTGGTTGCGATGTGCAGTTCATCGATCCGAACCAATTGCTCGAAGAAAACGACGCACTGTTGTTGGCAACGGGTGCCACTCGATCATTTGATCCCGTAGCGCGATGTCCCGGACGAGATCTGAACGGCATCTTCCTAGCGATGGATTTTCTGACGCGAAATACGAAGAGCCTGTTGGACTCCGGTTTGGAAGACGGTTCCTACACGTCGGCGCGGGGTAAGAACGTGATCGTGATTGGCGGTGGCGACACCGGTGCGGATTGCATTGGCACTTCGTTGCGCCACGGTTGCACAAGTGTCGTGAACTTCGAATTGCTTGATCGGCCTCCTGTTGACCGAGCAGCGAATAATCCATGGCCACAATGGCCGCGCGTCTTCCGCGTCGATTACTCTCACGCCGAAGTCGAATCGCGGTTTGGCGAGGATCCCCGCACCTATGCCGTGCTCACCAAAGAATTTGTCGATGATGGCCAGGGCAACGTCCGCGGCGTCGTCACGGCCCAGATCGATTGGTCGACGCCGGGTGAGAAAGCACCGTTTACTGAAGTGCCCGGCAGTGAGAAGGAATGGCCGGCCGAAATGGTCCTCTTGGCTACCGGTTTCGTCGGGCCCGAAAAGACAATCGGAGACATGTTGGGCCTGGAAATGCAAAATCCCCGCGGCAATTGGGAAACCTTCAAGGCCGACCACGGTGACTTCGCCACCAACCAGCCAGGCGTTTTCGTTGCCGGTGATTGTCGCCGCGGACAGTCGCTCGTCGTCTGGGCAATCAACGAAGGACGAGGTGCCGCCCGCGCCATCGATACCTACTTGATGGGTGAAAGCAGCCTGCCAGCGCCAGGCGTTTCGCTCGGCTCGTCTTTAGCGGCCACCTAGGATCGTGCCTACACACGACCGCTGACGAACACACACGCGCTGTGCGATTGCACCACGTACTCGTTCGAACGCACACTCTGCACACGGTCGCTGGGCCGATCGGTGTCGATCACGCGACGCCAACGACGAATACCGCTCGGCTCGGGAAGTCGTACGACCATGGGTTCGCTGCAAGCGTTGAACGCTAAAAAGGCCTGTGGTGGTGTCGTGGCACTAGAGGAAGATCGAGCCGCCAGCAATACGCCAAGTCGCAGCACGCCGTCGTGCCAATCGGACTCGTTCATCAACTGACCATCGCGGCGAATCCACTGGACCTTCGATGATGGGTCATTCAGATTCCACGCGCGGCGGAAGAACAGGTCGGATTTGATGAAGCGGCGACGCCACTTGATGAGTCGTCGAACAAATTCGGTGGTCGTCCGTTGCTCCCGTGAGTGATCCCAGCGGAGCCAGCTGATGGGATTGTCCTGACAGTAGGCGTTATTGTTTCCCGCCTGCGTGGCGTTGCTTTCGTCGCCGGCCCGAAGCATCGGGACACCGTGAGCAAGCAGCGTTGAGGTCAACAGATTGCGTTTCTGCCGATCCCGCAAACGATGAATCTCCGGTTCGTCCACGGGGCCTTCGGCGCCACAGTTCCAGCTTCGATTGTGGTCATCGCCGTCGCGATTATCCTCGCCGTTTTCCAGATTGTGTTTATGGTTGTAGCTAACGAGGTCATGCAGCGAAAAGCCGTCGTGGCAAGTGACGTAGTTGATGCTGGCCAAGGCACCTCGGTTGCGCGCCGAGAACAGGTCGTGGCTGCCCCAGAAGCGTTCCGCAAACTCGCCTTTCGTGGTGGTTTCGCCACGCCAAAAATCGCGCATCGTGTCCCGGAACTTACCATTCCATTCCCGCCACGGGGTCGGAAAGCTGCCTAATTGATAACCACCCTCACCCAAGTCCCATGGTTCGGCAATCAGCTTCACCTTCGAAAGAACTGGATCCTGATTGACGATCTGAAAGAAGACCCCTAGTCGATTGAAGTCGTGGTTGTCACGACCGAGGGTCGGGGCCAGGTCGAAGCGAAAGCCATCGACACGCATTTCTTGAACCCAATAGCGCAGACTGTCGACGATCAGCTTCATGACCATCGGATGTCGCAGCTCCAGGCAATTACCACACCCGGAATAGTCCGCATAGTGTCGACGAGAGGCTTGTTCGAGTCGGTAGTACACGCGGTTGTCGATCCCACGAAAGCAGATTGTTGGACCGAGATGATTGCCTTCACCTGTGTGGTTGTAGACGACGTCGATCAAGACTTCGATTCCAGCGGCGTGCAACTGCTTGACCATTCGCTTGAATTGGTCGACAGAAGCCTGAGCTGAACCGTCCGTTGAATAACGCGGGTTGGGCGCGAAGTACGCAAGCGGACTGTAGCCCCAGTAGTTGACCTGAGCTTGCTCGACCAGTCGACGCTCGTCCAGATGAAACTGTACCGGCAGCAACTCAATCGCAGTGATGCCGAGCTTGCGATAGTGATCGATCATCGGCGGCGATGCCAGACCCGTGTACGTCCCTCGCAAGTCCTTCTCGATGTGGGGGTGCTGGATCGTCAAGCCTTTGACGTGAGCCTCGTAGATGACTGTCTGCTCCCACGGAATACGTGGCGGTCTGTCCGTGCCCCAATTGAAACGCGTGTCCACGACCGACGACAACGCAGCTTGATGCGAATTGTCCTCATCACTGAGCGACAGGTCACTGGCCGCGTCGCCAATCACATAGCCAAACATCGCATCGGACCAACCAAGAGTTCGTCCAATTCCCTTGGTGTACGGATCCATCAAGACCTTGTTGGCATTGAACCGGTGACCGTGTTCGGGATCGTACGGCCCATGCACACGATATCCATAAAGTTGACCGGGACCCACGCCGCGGAGATAGACATGCCAGACGTCGCCGCTGCGAGCTGTAACGGGAATAGAAACGCTCTCGCGTTGCGACTGCGGATGATCAAACAGACAAAGGTCGACGCGACTGGCGTGACGCGAGAAGAGGGAAAAGTTGACTCCCCTGCCGTCAAAGGTTGCACCAAGCGGATGGGGCCGGCCAGCACGCAATGCGTTCGGAGTCATCGTCCATTAGCGGGATAGCAAATCATTGAAAGTCGAGCATGGTCCGCGAGACACGAATGTATCCGTCGACTCGACTGTCTGCTAGATGGTTTGCAGCAATTCGATCGTTTCAAGATTGACCTAATCGCCGACGCGCGCAAGGTGGCGATCAAGCCGTCGCAGTTCAGGTGATGGAACCGCTGAACGTGGGGCCACGGGATCCGAATAGATCTCTTCGTTGACGGAAAAGGAAACCGGGTGCGAAGCTTGAATCACCTTCTGAGCAAGAGATGCCGGATGCTGAACGTTTAACTTGCGAAACACCTGACGGCGCCGCTGCTCGATGGTCCGAACACTGAGGTTCAACCGTTGGGCGATTTCCTTGTTGAGCTGGCCCTCGAGGATTCCCCTGAGAACTTCCTTCTCGCCGGAATTGAGTGACTTGAGTTGGCTCAAAGCGGTTTGCTGCGCGTTGGTCGCCTCGTTGGCGGTGCGAGCATTTGTCAGGGCGATCTCCAATTCGGCGACGACCGGCCCAATACCGTCACTCTTCTGAAGGATCGTTTCAGCGCCGTTCTGCATCGCCTCGACGCATTGGCGAATCTCAGCATTGGCAACAAAAAAGATGAAAGAAGCGATGCGGTGACGCTGTGTCAACTCGTGCTGTAGCTGTAGTCCGTTGATGCTCGGTAGATTAAACTCGGAAACGATGCAAATGGCGGCATCGCTCTCGAAGCTCGAAATGTCGCTCAGCAACAGCTCCGCCGATGGGTACGCCTGGACGACATAACCCTGTCGTCGGATGCTCTCTGTCAGTCCAGATCGCATCGTCGGATCTGGATCGACGACAATCACAATGTTCGTTTCGTTGGCTGTCATAACTTCGCGAGCCCCAAGACCGATTGATTACGGCGTTGAAATTCTCATCGGCACACCTCTATTGCGAAGCCAGTGGTGCGCTTCGATGTTGGGTTACACAGATGATTCATGCGTTCTGGCGGCGGGCCGCCGCCAGAAGCCCGATCAAGCCTTCGTTCACTTGCGAAAATAGACATCAAACGAGCGGCATGCCGCCGCTGCAGCGCTCTGTAAAACGCTTCACAGTCGAGCGCTGACAGGTTCGCCAACATAAAAAGAGAGGCCTTCATGCAAGACGATCATCGACAAAAAAAACCTTGCCGCGGATACCGATTCAGGTGGCGTACCGGCGCGCAATGTTTGTTCTTCGTCTTGTTGTTTGGTGCTGTATCCAGCGTCAACGCAGACACGCTGAAAGTAGGTTCCGTCTTTCCTAACGTCGACTTCTTGCACATTCAAACAACGACTCACAACAGCTTGGCGTCGCTGTCGGACGTGCAGGAAAAGAAGGCGATCGTATTCGTCTTTGCGTCATGGTGAGCGGGTTGCCGCCGACACGTACCCGGGTGGTACGAGAGGATTGGCTCATACCTACAAGATGGTCAGCTTCAGGCGATCGGACTCATCCAAGAGCAGCATCCTGAACGCACATCTTTGTTCAACCAGTGGAAACAACTCGAGATGACGATGCTGGTCGATCCGCTCAATCGATTGGATGTGGCGGCCGTCCCCATTGTCTTGCTCGTTGATGAGTCGGGCGAGATTCGATATCGATCACCGTCGATGGATCAGTTGCGATCTTTCCTTGCCGAGGACGCAACGAACGTCGAGGACGCTCAAAAGCCAGATCTTCCGGGAAGCCAATGGGGCCAGGGCGATCGGGCTGCCATGTTGGGCGACCATGCGAAAGCCGCGACATACTATGAAAACGCTTTGACCCGTCATCCGGACAATGCCCGCTTGAACTTTCGTCTGGGTGTGGTCTTCCGCATGAAGTACGATTCGCCCGGCGGTCACTTTGGCGACTTTAAGCGAGCAGTAAAGCATTGGGAGCAAGCGCTGGAGCTGGACCCGAACCAGTACATCTGGCGGCGGCGAATTCAGCAGTACGGGCCGATTTTGGACAAGCCCTATCCGTTTTACGAATGGGTTGAGCAGGCACGCCAGGCGATCACGGCGCGAGGTGAAACACCCATTGAGTTACGGGTTGAGCCGCGCGGTGCTGAGTTGGCGGGTCCGCGTACGAAGATCCGTTCCGAGATTGCTGCCGACCAGCGCGAGCCTGATCCGAAGGGACGCATTTCACGTGGCGACGAATCTTCATTGCTCGTATCGAGCATGATTGTTCCTTCGACGAATCGGAAACAGCGCGCCGCACGAATTCACCTGACGCTCGAGCCAAACCAGGCCGAGGGTTATGCTTGGAACAACGAAGCCGACCCCCTCCGTATTTGGCTTGCGTCCGCGGCAGGAGCGGAATTGGCTCAGTCACTCGTCACGCTGCCCGGTCCAGCAACTGCTACAAGTTCGGAACGACGCATCGCCGATGTGGAGGTCCGCTGGGAAGCAGATGGTCAGAGGCCCGACACGATTCAAGGGTATGTCCTGTACCACGCATGCGAAAAGGAATCCGGGCTTTGCATCTATCGGCGTAAGGACCTCACGATTCGTTGGGAGCAATGAAGTCGCTGCGCGTTCTGGAACTATTCTGTGGTATCGGTGGTCTGGCAAGTGCGCTCGATCAACGCGCCGCGGTCGTCGCCGGTGTTGACATCAACCAACACGCGCTTGATGTCTATCAACTCAACTTCGATCATCCTACGCACTGTTGTTCGATCGAATCGATTTGCGGCGACCACTTCCAACAGTGGGCAGCTGACCTGTGGTGGATGTCGCCACCCTGTCAACCGTACACACGACGAGGCTGCCGTCGAGATACGGCCGATCCACGTGCCCAATCGCTCCTAGCTCTGTTGGAGCACATCAAACGCTTTCGACCGGCCTACGTTGCACTTGAGAATGTCGTCGGCTTTGCAGATTCAAAGGCACATGATGCGACGAAGTCAGTACTGGAATCCTGTGGCTATTACTGCGGACACTGTGTTCTTTGTCCGACACAATTCGGATTGCCAAATCGACGGCCACGGTTTTATCTCATCGCCAATCGAGACCAGCCGGTGGCCTGGCGAGCGATCGACTTCCAACACCGATCACTGGCCAGTTTGTTGGACTCGCAAGTCGACGATTCGTTGTTTGTTCCCGCGCAATTCGTGGCGGACTATTTGCCCGCTCTGAATTTGGTCCGAGCGTGTGAACGCCAAAGCGTGACGAATTGCTTTACCTCCGCATACGGCCGTTCGCATGCTGATAGCGGCTCGTTGCTGGTGACGCAGCAAGGGGTGCGACGTTTTTCGCCGGCCGAGATCTTGCGTCTGCTCGGGTTTCCAGCAGCCTACCGATTGCCATCGGCACTGCCACTCGAAAGAGCGTGGTCGCTGGTGGGCAATAGCCTGTCAGTGCCCGTCGTCCGGCATGTGCTTTCGTCGATCCTGCCGGCCTGACCGAGCCGCAGTTGCGTTGCTCGCCAAGATCGGGCACGCGTGGAGCCATTGCGGGAGAATTCTGCCCAACCCTTGACACCGCCCCTCCTGCTGTGTTAGTGTACTATCGTCCTAATACAGCAGGTGGGTCAATGTTCATTCAGATTAATCCCAGCAACGGCATTCCGATCTACGACCAGGTGGTGCGGCAGATCAAATTCGCTTTGGCCGCGGGCGCGGTGCGAACTGGTGAGCTGATCCCTTCGGTCCGCGAATTGGCTCGCCAACTCGCCATTAACCCCAACACCGTTGCTCGCGCCTACCGGCAACTGCAGGACGAGGGGATGTTGACGAGTTTGCGCGGCACGGGTCTGCAGGTCGCCGACGGGGCGCAGCGACAGTGTCGGGCAGATAGGATGCAGTTGATCCGTGAGCGAATCCGTGATGTCCTGCAGGAAGCCAAACGCAGTGGGCTCGACGCCGAGGAGGTTCGGCAATTGGTCGAGCGAGAGATGAAGTCCTGGGGAAAGAAGCGAGGGGCGTAAGCATGACGAATCAAGCAGCAATCAAACTTGCTCAAGTCACCAAGATCTTCGGGCGTCATATCGCTCTGCAGGACGTCTCACTGGAGGTTCCACGAGGAGTTGTTTTCGCACTGTTAGGCGAGAACGGTGCGGGAAAGACAACCATGATTCGTATCTTGTTGGGCCTCATCAATGCGGACCAGGGTACGAGCGAGGTGCTTGGCAAGGAGAGCCTTTCTAATGGGCAAGAGATTCGTCGACTTAGTGGCTATGTGTCGGAGCGGCCGACCCTTTACGAATGGATGACAGTCGAAGAGGCAGGCTGGTTTGGGGCCGGGTTCTATCCGGAGGGTTATCTCGACCGCTACCGCGCGTTCATCGGCGACTTTGGTCTGCAGCTATCGGACAAGATCAAGAACTTGTCCAAGGGCATGCGGGCTAAAGTTGCGCTGGCGCTTGCTATGTCACACGAGCCCGAGCTGTTGGTTTTGGACGAACCAACGTCCGGGCTCGACACCATGGTTCGACGTGAGTTCCTGGAAAGCATGGTCGACTTGACAGCGAACGGGCGGACGGTGTTTCTGTCGAGCCATCAGATTGCGGAGGTGGAGCGAGTGGCAGACGTCGTCGGTATATTGCGAGACGGACGTTTGTTGCTTGTCGAGTCGCTTGATCAGCTCAAGAACACATCCACCGAGTTGACTCTGACGCTATCAGATCATGAGACACCGCTGGAGTTGCCGGGCGCTGTCATACATCAACGTCGCAAGGGTCGTCAATGCACGCTGATCATGCGTGGTGAACCGGATGTCAACTATGAGGTCGTGGAGGCCTTGCCTTTGGTGGAAAACGTCGAGCAGCGTCAGCCGGGCTTGGAAGACATTTTCGTTGCCTATATGTGTTCGACTCAGAACATGGCCGACCAAGTACTCAGGAGTTCGGAGGCTCGCGTACGATGAATTCCTCGCATGTGCTGCGCATCGTTTGGAAGGACTATCGAACATTCCGGTCAATTTGGCTAGCGCTATTTGTTCTCTCGATGCTCTTGCAGGCACTGGTGATGATCATCGGTTTTTGGAACGCCGATTTAGAATCGGTGAAGGGTTCACCGATCGTATTGACCCTGGGAATGCCCGTCGTGTTTGCAGTCGCTGTCAGTTCGGTGGCGTTCAGTCAGGAACACGAAGTTGGGACATATCGGTATCTACAGTCCCTTCCGCTCGCTTCATGGGACCTGTTTGTTGCCCGGCTGTTGCACGTGCTTGTGAGTGGGTTGGTGATGTTCTGTGCGTTGTCGCTGCTGCTGCCGATCTTGGTCGCACTCGTCCCAGTCAATGTTGATCTGTCTAGGGTCTACCTGAGCATGGTTGCATTTAGCCCGCTCTACGCGAGCTTATCCCTGCTGGCTATTGCGATCGGCACGCTTTCGTCGTTGCTCACTAAGCATCCGCTGCGTGCAGCCTTGATTACAGCGATTGTGGTGTGTGTACTGCAGGCGCTTGGAAGCGTCTTGCCATCGACGACTCAGCTGCTGCTGACCTCGGTTATCGCTGTTGCCGTGTTGGGTATCGACATACGTCTGTCTCAGAATTGGCTCGTAGGTGACCGTACGGTTCTACCGACCAGATGGCTCGCGCGACGTTTTGGGCACAATACTCGGGCCACCGTTTTTCGTCATGCGTGGGGCCGATTGATTTGGACGCATCAGCGCCGGCTACGATGGATCTATCTGCTGATAGTAGGTTTCGTGTTGTTCTTGACCGTCGGCACCGGCCCACCACTGAGAGTCGAGTTGCTGTTCTTGACTCAGGTCATTGCGGGCGCGCTAGGTGTTAGCATCTTTTATGTGGATCAACGCGATCAGGCATATCGTTTCTACGCCGAGCACGGGGTTTCGCCGCGTTTGGTCTGGGCGGCACGGCACCTGATGGGTCTGATCTTACTACTGGTCATCTGCATCGGCATCTATTTTACCACCCATCGGGACGTGTCCCGCTTATCGCTCACACTCACGCCGCTGTTGGCTTACGGCTGCGGACAACTGACCATGCTGATGACTCGCAGCTCGCTCATCGCGATATTTGTGAGCTTCTCCCTGAGTCTCATGACGGCTGGTTGGTGCTGGATGGCCGATTGGCTGCACGTGCCATGGTGGATTGTGATCATTCCGTTTCCGCTGGCCCTGTTTGTTGCCTCTTGGGTGCGAGTGCCAAGTTGGATGCTTGAGCGTGACACGATCCGTCACACGGGGTGGCCTCTGGGCATTGCCGTTGCCGGTTTGGTGCTGACGGTGGCCTTGCTGGGAATCTTTCGCGTCGTGGAAATCCCCAATGTAGCAAGCGGCACGATTGTCACTCCGGGGCTGCCCGTTCCGCCAAATCCAGGTGCCAAGGCCGCTCAGTCGCACCTGCTTCAAGCCGCCGATCTTGTCGGACCTTGGAATCCCACGTCCTTAAACGGAATCCCCCAAGATTCAATTGATTCGGAGGGACACGAAATTGATTCGGAGCGAGTCGAAACCGTCGCGTGGATCGCCCCGAAATTGGACGAAACGTCGTCCGATTGGCTGAAGCAAAATCAAGACGCGCTCGCGCAGGTCGAAGCTGCCTTTCAACAGGCCGATCAGCTTGCGTTCCCAGCTTATCCGGGCAAGCATCTCGGATTCTCTTTTCGCAGCGAGTTGCATTCGCTCACGCATCTGCTCATCACACAGGCACTACGGCTGCAAGCAGAAGGTGAACTGGATGCAGCCTGGCAGCATTATCGTCACGCACTCGAGTTAGCGGTCCAATTGCGGTCTGTTGGAGGCTTATCGGAATGGGCAGGATCGTCGATAAACGAGCGTCTTGTTTACGATCATTTGATCTGGTGGGCAGCGGCGGATGGCCAGGAACTTGAGAAGATCGAAGACGCGATTGCCTATTTGAATCGACTCCGCATTCGATATCCTGACAGTGTCGATGCCTTCCTGCGGCAACATGGAAAAAAGGATCGTGTGATTGTCGAAGCGCCAGAATCACTCGAACAGCTCGAACAGCTCAAGTGGCCGATCGACGAACTGCAGCGGATCGCATTTGTCTATCGACTGATGCCGTGGGAACGTGTTCGCTCGCGACGAGCACTGCGTTTTCACGAGGCTGGTGAACTCGCGAGTCTCATAGATTACACCACGGCCATCAAAAATGGCTGGCCGGTCGAGTCGATCTTGCAGAAACAATCACGTCGTGAGGTTGATCCAAAGTCAATACGAACCGTACTCACCCCCCAGCTCTTGACGGCCGCGTACGTCTATTCACAGATCGATGCGACGCTACGCAACCGACATCGCGCCGCGATCATCCAGCTGGCACTTATCGGCTGGAAGAAAAAACACGGAGACTATCCCGAATCTTTGAACGATTTGGACGAGGGCATTGAGTTGCAAGACATCTTTACCGGACGGAAGATGATCTATTTTTCCGACGGAAAGCAATTGCGATTGTTTGTCGATTTGAATGGTCGACAGGTCACATACCCCGTGGGTCATCCTTTTCTCTGGTCGCCCGGACTCAATTTGAAGCGCAGGTATGGACCTGACCCGAGCTTGTACACCAGCTATGCGCACTGGATGCCCAAAGACAGCGCCAGGCACCGACAGCTTCAGATCCAGCATGGCTACGCGAACGCGGAGGAGCTGATCTGGCGATCTGGGCTACTCTACGGGCTGCCCTAGGTGTGCGGCCTAAGTCTTGCGAGGCCTAAGTCTTGAGACTAGAGCCCAAGCCGCGGAGAGAATAAATTCTGGCGCCTCGGGCGTCGAGCCGCGCGTCTCAAAATGCTCTAGAATGGCGGTCAAGATATCGGTAGCGATAACGAACAGGTCCTAGCTGAAATTGCGCGCGTTCTTCGCGGCGACTCCGCTCGATCGTCGAAGGTAACCATGCTGATTCCACGCTTTTCGATTCGACTGATGCTGGTGCTCACGGCCGTGTGCGCCGTTTTCTTTTTACTGGTCAGTTTTGCTGGCGACGGAAGTCACTTTGCGGCGGGAATCGTCATCGTCATCTTGACGATAATCTTTGCGATGTTGGCGTATGCGGCCGTGTTTCTGCTGGCCTATGCGTTTGCCCGTCTCTTCCGTCTGGTCCGCCCAGAGTCACAGCCCGCTTCGCCATTTGCAACCGATAGTCTTCCGCCACAGGTGATTCCGCCTCAAAACCCGGAGTGATCGGATGGATCAGCCTTCTTCGAAATCTCGATGCGTAGCGATTCACGCCCAGGCGATGGCCAGTTGGCTGGTGCTGCTGGCCTCTGCTTCGAGTTTCGCTTGGGCGGGGACCGGGGCGGTCATGACGTACCCGCTGGGGAACATCAAGGCCGTCAATGGATTGCAGATGACCATTTCCAGCTACTGGATCGAGGGCAATGGATATCGGCCGGTGACCTTCGAATTCATCTGTCTGCCCCAGGCGAGTGCCGATCGCCGGTTAAGCGTGGAATTCGCCCCCAACGGTTGGGGGCCACTTTCCCGCGCCCAACGAGTTCAGTTTGATATTGAGATTCCGCAAGGTTCGACCCGAGTCAGCAAGATGATCTCTGTACCCCAACGAGAGATTTGGCACCAGTGGAAAGTCGATGTGTACGAGGAAGGGCGTCGTCTGAAGGACCTCAGTGCGACCACGGGTATCCCGCGTCGCGCTCAATCATGGGGTTGGACTGAGGCGTATCCGACGATGTTGTTTGTCGACAGCGATGCCCCTTCAACTCGCAACCAGGGCCGCATGGTGAATCGGATTCAGGCCCAGGGATCGGGCGGTAAGTCCACCAACAATCTGCCGAACATCCGCCGGCTCGCCCGCTTTTTCGCGCCGCACAACAATTATCAAGAGCAATTGATGCAGGCCGTGGGCAGTTCGGTCCCGACGGACAACGACGTTCTGGTCATGTTGCAGAACCTATCGACCATCGCGTTGCTGCCGCCATCAGATCTTCCTGCGACTTGGATCAACTACACCAGTGCCGACATCATCTTCATCTCGTTGGACGATTTGCGTCTGACAATCGCTCAGCAGCCGAATCAGTGGGCGGCAATGCGCCAGTACATCACCACGGGCGGAACCCTCATCGTGTACAGTGTGGGAGACAGTTTTGAAAACTTACAGGAACTCGAACAGCTCACCGACATGCCACCCCTGGATTCAGAAGAGGCGCTGAATCAACGCTTCCCCGGTTGGAGTGATCCATCGCCAAGTCGGTTTGGTCTGCGGATGCTAAATATTCTGCCGACCGACGATTACGTCACGACCTATCGTGGCGGACGTGTTATTACACAGGCCATTCGACAACAAGACGAACAAACCAAGGCATCGCGTAAAGACAAAAAGATGCCGCCAGCCAATTTTGTCACTCGAGAATTAGGCCTTGGTCAGGTGGTGGCTGTTGGACCGAAAGATCCATTCGTTGAAGCTCAAAATGACGAGCAGTGGAATTGGTTGTTTGCACATCTTGGACAGGATCGATGGCAATGGTACCGACGAAACGGTGTCTCGGTTGCCCGTGCGAATGACGACTTTTGGGATTTCTTAATTCCCGATGTGGGTGCGGCACCCGTCAAGTCCTTCTTAGCCATCATTACGGGTTTCATGGTTCTGATCGGTCCGATCAACTACTGGTTTCTACGCAAGTGGAAGCGGCTTTACTTGTTGTTGGTCACCGTGCCAGCGGGCGCGGGGCTGATTGCCTTTTGTCTGTTTGCCTACGCCCTGCTGATCGACGGGTTGGGAACGCGAGCACGCATTCGAAGCTTTACCGAGATCGACTCCAAGACGAACACCGCCGTGTCCTGGTCTCGACAATCGTATTACGCCAGTCTTGCGCCCTCCGGTGGGCTCTTCTTTCCGCAGGAAGCGGCTGTCTACGATCTCGACTATGCACCATATGGAGCCGGCCGTAGGCGATTGATCCGCTGGGGAGCACAGCAGAACCTTGCGGCTGGATACCTTGGCGCTCGCTCGATGAGCCAGATGATGGTGATCAATGCCACGTCGACCAACGACCAGATCGTCGTCGTTCAGGAAGGAACGGAACTTACGGCGATCAATCGCTTACAAATACCCGTGACGCATTTAGTCGTTTACGACGAGGATCAGTTTCATTGGGCCGAACAACTTGCGCCCGATCAGCCAGCGAAGCTCGAGCCACTTCCGCGTGAAGAGGTTCTCGATCGCTTGGGTAGAATTCGCTCGCAGAACCGACCAAGCAAACCGAATGGCTTCGTTTCGCCGCGGATTACAAGAAGATATTACTACTACAGTTCATCCGATGACCACTTTGCTCCACCATCCGTACTAACGAGCATCTTGGAGCGCCAGATAAGCTCTTTGTCGTTGCTTCCGTCGGACGAGAAACGGTTCTACATCGCGATTACGTCTGAATTGCCCTCGACCGTGCCCGTGGGTTTGTCAAGTGCGGAGCAGAAGGCCGGTTTTCATGTGATCAAAGGGAAGTGGTAACGAGGACATCTGGGCCAGACGAGTAAGTTCTATGAGTGACGTTGGTGTCCACCAGTCGAATACCGGGATGATTGAGCTGCATCGTTTGCATCGCTTTTTTGGTGCAACGCGAGCGGTCAATGACGTTACCTTCTCGGTGCCGTTGGGTGAAGTGTTTGGCTACATTGGTCCAAACGGAGCCGGTAAGACGACGAGTATGCGCATCTTGGCGACCCTCGATCTGCCGACCTATGGCGATGCGTTCGTCGATGGCTTCTCAGTCATTAATGATCCGGATCGTGTTCGCAAGCGGCTGGGCTTCATGCCAGACTACTTTGGCACGTACAACAACGTAAATTGCACCGAGTATTTGGACTTCTACGCTCGTGCCTATGGCTTGGTCGGCCGCGACCGTCATCGTGCTCTGAAACACGTAATGAGTTTTACCCGTCTCGACCAAATGGCCGAGAAGCCGATCTCTGGTCTGTCCAAAGGCATGAAGCAACGGCTGTGTCTGGGCAGGTCGATCATTCATGATCCGAGCGTCTTAATTCTGGACGAACCGGCTGCGGGGCTGGACCCACGTGCCCGCATCGAGTTGCGCGAGATGATAGGCCAGCTCGCCTCAGGCGAAGGAAAAACAGTGCTGGTCAGCTCGCACATTCTGACGGAGTTGGCCGAGATGTGTAACCACGTAGGGATCATCGAGCGTGGCGAGTTGTTGGCGGTCGGCTCGGTTGTTGAGATTCAACGTCAATTGGGCTCACATCGTGAAGTGCTTGTCCGCGTGCTCGGTGGTGGCGATTCAGTCGTGGCTAAGTTGCACCAGTACGACGATATCAGCGAAGTCACCTGCGAGAACGAGCTAGTTCGATTTTCTCATCATGGGGACCGGCACGAGGAAGCTCGTTTGTTGAAAGAGCTGGTCAACGACGGCTTCGAGATTGCCGAGTTTCGTAGCCAAGAGAAATCACTTGAGGATGTCTTCATGCACGTGACACAGGGCCGGGTGCAATGACTGCGGTGGACGAGAGAACGGGTGGGTCACAGGCAGTGTCGCCGGCGTCGACGAAGCTTGCGTCGTTGATGTTGTCGGTCGAATCCGTATTGGAACAACTCGGCGAACAGCTGAACCCGATTCTCGTCAAGGAAGCGCGGCAAGCGATGAAGAGTCGCCAATTCACGGTGACCTTCATACTGCTGTTGGTCTGCGGCTGGTTATGGTCGATCATCGGTGTGGCCATCAGCATGCCCAGCATCTATTGGGCGCCTACAGGGATGTTCATGCTGATTGGATACTACTTCATCCTCGCCACGCCACTGTTGTTGGTGGTCCCCTTCTCCGCCTACCGGTCTTTGGCGTCAGAGCGTGAAGACGGTACTTACGAGTTGCTATCGATTTCGACGTTGAGTGCCCGACAGATTGTCACGGGCAAGCTCGGCAGTGCCGTATTGCAGATGCTGGTCTACTACTCCGCTCTTGCGCCCAGCATCGCCTTTACCTATTTGTTGCGAGGTGTCGACATCGTTAGCGTGCTGCTACTGCTGACGTACACCTTCTTCGTCTCCCTCATCCTCAGCTGTGTTGGACTTGTGTTTGCGGGGTTATCCCGGTCTCGACATTGGCATACTTTGATCGCCGTCCTCCTGTTACTTGCCTTGGCTGGCGCAACGTGGGCTTGGGCAGCCTTTGTGGTTGTCATTATCTCCCAGGGTGTCGAGAGCATCCCGATGGACGAAGGCTGGTTTTGGATGGTTCAGGCCGCCATGGTCACGCTTGCCGTCTCGTACATCCTCCTGTTGGTCTTAGTTGCCGCCGCACAGAACAGCTTTGCAAGCGACAATCGTTCGACGCGCATTCGGATCGCGATGCTGATTCAGCAAGCCTTGTATGCCGGCTGGATGGGATATGCCTGGTTCGAAGCACGCGAGTGGGGTGTCCTGGTCGTGGCCTTGTTCCCGGCCTTAATTCATTGGACCGTGTATGGCGTCCTGTTGACTTCCGAGAGTGCAAAACTATCACCGCGAGTGCGACGACAATTGCCCATGTCTTTTATGGGTCGCATGTTTTTGACATGGTTCAATCCCGGTTCGGGCACCGGTTATGTTTTCAGTGTCACGTCGCTGGGTGTTTTGTTCGGTTTGGCCTACCTCGCCTATTTCTTGCAGGTAGCCTTTGGATTTCCGAATTCAATCACCGGCGCCACAGGACTGCAAGATCGATTCTTCGTGGGCGCTCTTCTCATGTTTGGCTACTACGTCGCCTATTTGGGATTCGGTCGCTTGCTTGTGCTGACCATCCCCAGTCGCGAGCAATTTGGATTTCTGTTGCCCGCGATGTTGTACCTACTGATCACATTGGCGGGAGCCGCGATTCCGTTCTTCCTGCAGGCGTGGTCTGTGCGATTTCGTGAATTTGAGTACACTCCCTGGCAAGCGACGAACTGGATGTGGACGCTCAACGAGACACTTGATCACGGGAACTACGATCCCTTGGTCATCGCGCTGGTTGTTGTTTCGGCGACCGTGATCTTTCTGGTCAACCTCATGTTGACGGTCCGAGAAGTCGAAGCGACTCGCATTGAAACCCCGATGAGGGTTAAGGAAGAGATTGAGGCGGAACGAGCGTGAAGATCAAGAACTTCTTGTCGTCGTCGCATCCCGCCATCTCATTGGCCAGCTTCTAATTCCGCCACCGCTGTCTCGTCCCTCACCTGTAACAACTGCGCAACAATGCTGATCGCAATTTCAGCCGGTTGGTTGTTACCGATGCGAAGGCCAATGGGACACTCGAATGCCTCAGCAAGTTCCGAATTGATGCCCGCGTCTGTCAGCTCGCGAACCAACACCTTTCGTTTCGATCGACTGCCGATCACTCCCAGAAAAGTAAACTGACGCTGCTTCTGAAAAACACGCTCGAGAATGGGTCGATCCGTTCGGTGTCCCATCGTCATGCAGACGACGAAGTCATTGTCGTCCAAGGTATCGATTTCTTCGCGTGGGTCCGTGCGATGGCGGATCTCAAGCTTTGGTGATTGGGGTAGACGGCTTAGCCAGTCCTCTCGCTGATCGATGCATGTGATCTGGCAATCCAACGGCAACAGGCTACGAACAAGTGCCTGTGCAACGTGCCCCGCACCGAAAATCACAATGTGCCAATGCCGCACGTTGAACGTTTCGAAGAACAGACGCACGACTCCGCCGCAAGTCATTCCCACGTCGGTTTGCAGGTTCCAATCGACCAACATTGTGGGACGCGAAACATCACGACGCTGGAGCAATTGCTGTGCAAGCTCAACCGCTTTGCGCTCGACTCTTCCACCCCCCACCGTGCCGAATGCGAGTCCTGCGGAATCGACGAGCATTCGAGATCCGACATCCTGAGGTGTACTGCCGATGGCCTCGACCATGGTGACCGACACAAAGGGTCGACCGCCGCGATCCAGTTCTCCAAGTTTCTCGATGTATTTGTTTGCGTAACTCACTTTGGAAGATCACTCCATCGTCCGGCACGATTGTACTTGGCTGCAATCTATACTAATTTCCCACCAAAGTTTTCTCACGGAAAGGGGCTTTTCCCCTAGCGCGATCGTTGCCGCCGGTTAGTTTTCGGTCGACTCGATGCTAGAATGTGCGGATTCCCGAGCGAGGCATTGTTGCTAAGCCTTGAGTTGCGTTTGGTTTTCGAAACACCAAAGAAAGACGATCGTATGACTCCTGTGTCTCGAATTGTGGCAGTCTTCCTCTTGCTGGGTGTTGGTGGTTTCGCGATGGCCGATGACAAGTACCGATTTTACGTCGGAACGTACACCGGTGGTGAAAGTCAGGGGATCTACGTTTCTGACTTGGACGTTCAAACTGGGCAAGTGTCGACTGCGGTGCTGGCTGCGAAATCCGATAACCCGTCGTTTGTCGCAATTCATCCGACGGGGCGTTATTTGTATGCCGTCAACGAGACCTCGAATTTTGCAGGGGCGAAGATCGGATCACTGAGTGCCTTTGCCATCGATCGAGATACGGGACAGCTGAAGCTGCTTAATCAGGTACCATCGGGCGGGACTGCACCATGTCATTTGGTGGTCGACGCGATGGGCCGCTCCGTGTTGACGGCCAACTATGGCGGTGGGAATGTAAGTGTAACGGAGATCCGCGATGATGGCTCGCTTGGAAAACAGACGAGCTTTCATCAGCACCAGGGTTCTAGTGTCAATCCTGGCAGGCAAAAGGGTCCACACGCGCATTCGATCAACCTTGATGCCGCGAATCGTTTTGCATTCGCAGCGGATCTGGGTCTCGATCAAGTTGTTGCCTATCGCTTTGACAACTCGGCCTTGACGCTTTCACGTACGAACAACGATTTAAGTGTTGCGGCGGGAGCGGGACCGCGTCACTTTAGCTTTCACCCCTCCGGCCGGTACGCTTACGTCATTAACGAACTGGCCAACACGATCGATGTGCTTGGCTACGATCCGCATACGGGCGTGCTGAAATCGATGCAAACTGTGTCGACCCTACCGTCCGACTTCAATGCAACCAGCCATACCGCCGAGGTCGTCGTTCATCCGACGGGTCAATTTGTATATGGATCGAATCGAGGACACGACAGCATCGCGGTGTTTTCTGTCGACAGCGATTCGGGCAAATTGAGTCAGGTTGAGATTGAATCGACGGGTGGAAAAACTCCTCGCAATTTTGCCATTGATCCCAGCGGTCGTTATCTACTGGCTGAAAATCAGTCGAGCAACACCATTGTCATATTTCGGATTGACCCTCGGACCGGCAAGTTAGGGTCGACGGGTCAATCAGTCGAAGTGCCGTCACCGGTCTGTGTCCGATTTGTGTCGATGGGAGGATGATTGATCGGCATTCGAACAGATCGCTTCCCCGCTGCACGGAGTACGATCGCGTTGTCGATCGCGGAGAATTGAGCCATGAGATCTCTTGTTGTAGGTGTCAGTGTCACACTGTTTAGCGTCCTTCTTTTTAATCCTACGCCCGCCAGTGCTCAGCGTCGCGGCGAAGCGTACGTGGGGCGACCGTACGGCGTTGTGCGCCTAACTCTTTCCGGACCGAGTTCGTCCGATGCCATCCAGTCAACGACGAATGGATATTCCATCACGGAGAAAGATGGCCGCACGCTTTTCCCGGTTTTCACGACCGGGGGTCCGCTGGCCCCCTTACGCCAACGATTAGGGGTCAACAACGGTCCGATGAACGGCCCCGTCACGGTTCTGTTTCTGTTTCGTGGGGACGTGCCGCTTGATGTGACGATCGGGACGGACAACTCAGCTCGCTTCCGGATCGTGCCAGAGAATCGCCCCTTCGCCCATACCCGTCTCTTGCGCGCCTGGTGGCGGAATTATTCCGCGATGGCGGACAGTCAGATTCGACAGGGCGATTATCCGCCTCTGATCGAGACTTACTTGACAACGATTCTCGCGCGACGCCTGCAACTGCCTCCACCGCTGTTGAGCCGACTGGGTGAAAGGCAGCGGTCCGGTCGCGGTTCGAATTCGCTCTCACTGTTGCTCAACACGGAAGCGATGCGGCTGGAGACCCTCAAGCGTTCGCTTTCAGGCGGAAATCGATCACGCGAAGTTGCCGATCAACCGATCCCCCAGCCAGTCAACTGGCAACCCAACAAAGTCGGCGAGTTGATCGATCCGATCGACACGGAAGAGATTGCGGCGCACGTCCCGGAGGAGTGCTTCTATATTCGATTTGGTACGTTCGACAACTACCTCTGGCTGCGCGGCCTGATGGATGAAAATGGTGGTGATATCAGTCGCATGGTTACGGCCCGCGGGCACGATGCCAGTCTTAACCAGCGGATGCAGGATCAACTTGGACTCAAGGAATCAGCACTTGCCAAGATTCTGGGTGGACAGGTCATCTCAGATGTTGCGTTGATCGGGCGCGACACGTATCTGCGCGAAGGGGCTGCCATCGGAATTATGTTCGAGGCGCGCAACGGCTTGCTGCAATCCGATCTGATGAAGCAACGCCGCAACGCCGTCGCTCAGCTCAAGGATGAAGGGGCCGAGATGACCACCATTGATGTCGACGGCCATGAGGTGTCGCTGGCTTCGACCGGTGACAATCGCTTGCGGTCGTTCTATGCAGTCGATGGCAAGTACCATCTGGTGACAACGTCGCGGGAGATCATCCGTCGCTTCTACCAAGCGGGTGCCGGTGACAGGCCGTTAGATAAATCGCCGGAATTCCGGCTGGCGCGAGACGAACTACCGCTGGATCGAGACGACACGGTGTTTGTCTACATGTCGCCGGCGTTCTTTCATGGCCTAATGAGCCCGCAATACCAGATCGAGTTGCGGCGGCGTGTGCAGGCCGTGACCGATCTCGAGCTGCTACAGATGGCCCATTGGGTTGGGCGACTTGAGGGACGCGACGACCTGTCACTGGATGGCCTGGTCTCAGCCGGACTGTTGACGCAAAGTGTCCGCCACCGTGCGGACGGAAGTCATCCGATTCAAGATGCCGATCGCCAATACGATTCGCTACGTGGTGGGCGAGGCACGTTTTTACCCATTCCCGATGTCGAGCTAGAGGCCGCCACGGCACGGGAGGTAACGCAATACCAACAATTGAAACGGTTTCACGCGGCTCAATGGAATCAGATGGACCCGATTGTGGTTGCGTTGAAGCGCTTCTCCTTGCCTGAGGAAAATCGCGAACGACTGCGAATCGAAGCACGTATGTTGCCATTCGATCGACTGAAGTACGGTCGGTTTACTTCGATCGTTGGACCACCCTCGCGAATGCAATTGCAACCTCCCAAGGAAGACATCATTAATGTTCAAATGGTGGTCCAGGGCGGTTTGCTGATGCCAGATGTCAAACCCCATCTTCTCTTCTTTGGACTTCAAGACGTCGACGTTCCATTGGATTTTGGGCGCAGCTCGTTGCTGAGAACGTTGATGATCCTGAGGAAAGCGCCTGCCTATTTAGGAGCTTGGCCAAAGCTTGGACTACTGGATCTGATACCTATTGGCACCGCTCCGGATGCGGCGGGCTTCTCGCGGCTTCCGTTTGGCCTATGGCGACGACAATCGAGGGACGGATATTCGTTGATTTCGTTCGACCCGCATGTGCTCGAGACGACCTTGCCGCAACTGCAGATCGAACGTTCCGACTATTTGGCCCAAGTACGAGTGCGAATCGGTGATGTCTCGCAAGCGAAGATTCGACCTTGGTTCGAGGAATTGAATTATCAGCGTGCACTTCAGACCTCGATTGCCAACGCGCGACTTCTGCACAGCGTCTCCGAGCAACTGGGCGTTCCACGGCATCAGGCAAAAGACGTTGCCGAATCGATCCTTGGCGTGGAATTAATGTGCACTTTGGGCGGCGAATACCGCTTGTCAGAAACCAAGGGCGGATTGGAGCACTGGATTTCAAATCGTTGGCCTGGCATGAAGGCTGAGGATGACGCTGATTTCACGTCTCCGATCATGCAATGGTTTCGAGGCCTGGATGCGGATGTCATCATGCTGCATGACCGCGTGATTGCCTACGCGGCGCTGGACATGGAGCGTCAACAGAAAGTGGAAGAAGGCGGCGGGCAATTCCCGCTCTTCAATCTGTTTCGTGACAACCCGTTCAAAAAGCAGCAAGAAGAGGAAATTCAGCCCGTCGAGCCCGATCCGTTCGAAGAGCTGCCGCCGCCCCGACCAACACCCGAGTAACGATCGATTCGCCCGAGCTAGTCTTCTTCGTCCGCCAGCTTCTCAAGATGGCTAAAACTTGCTCGTGTGACTCCAAAATTTGAGATCTTGCCGGAGTGTCGGAGGATCTCCACTTCTTCGTTCAACGTCAGATAGAGCCTGGCGAGACGATCGGATTTGCCCAGCGCTGCCTCGAGGGGGCGGGCCAGCGCTGCGATCGAATCCGGCAGATGATTACGCAGATCGCTGACAAGGTCGCTCAGCTCCTTCCGGCCGATCGACTGCTCCGTCAAGTTCATCTGCAATACGGCGATTGCGGCATGAACGCCCTTCAGGTCCTCACCTTCAATTGACGGATCCAACGCGGCCTCGATCGCAATCAAGTGCAAGAACCGATCGACCTGCTTGGCTGACTTGGCCAGTTTGATCAGTTGGCTGGACAGCTTCGTCCGTGTTTCCGAATTTCGGCAGCCACCCAAAAAGGCCACGCGATTCTGCTCTTTTCGAACAAATTCGGCTTCGAAGAAGATCGTTGTCGATCGCGTGAGGCCATCCAATCGGGGTGCAACATGCTGTGCAAAAGGTTCCAGGGTGCGAATGTCAATTCGACCGTCGCTTTGAGTTTGCCGACGGGCGAGTTCGGCGATCAGGCCTTGAATTGGCTGAGGTCGCGCCCTCGACTCCCGGTCGACGACGACAAGGCTTAGTAAGTCCACCAACTGAGTGGGATGATTATTGATGAGATCTTCAAGCTCAGGGTCGAATCCGCCAGTCCTTTCGACAAGTGTGTGCACGAGATCAAGTACCGTACGGAATAATTCGCGTTGTTGCTCGTCTTCCTGAATCTCCAGCAGAAAATCACGGATCACGCGTGGTAATTCCTCGCGAAATATCTTTCCGTCCGCCACGGTGTACTTTTTCTGATAGCTGGTCGGTCTCAAGCACGAATACACGAACAGATAATCTTCGATCCATGTGGCGAGTGTCGCCGCTGAGTCAGTATCCGACTGCCACGATGCCAATCGGAGCACATCCTCGTCGACTGCATCTCCGTCACGATCAAACGAAAGATCGATGAGTCGTTGCATCACCTGGCGTGAATGAGGTGCCTCAATCCGACTGGCAATCATCGTCATCGTCGCGACCAGCTCGGCATCACTCCTTGCCGACCAGGTTTCGAGGAAATTGATAGCAGCGCGTTGCTGTGCTTCCGTAAATCGCTGGCCGCCGTCATCGGTTGGCTGAACCATGGCTGTGTTCAGATTCAACCAACTCGGGAACAGCAGTTCATAGGCAAAATCGTCGGGGTACTGTGGCAACGGCCTGAGGCCATTGAAAAATGCGTAATCGCCGATGATCGCATTAAAGATCTGCGTGCCGGCTTGCGCGGATCGTGGGTCATCCTCTAGCCGGACTCTGACGACAAGACGCTCGAAGTCCAACAGCCAGTTGCGATGTGCTTTGGACAACAGGGGTTGCGAGTCGTCTTTCTTTCGAGAGAGAAAAGTCGAGATCTTGAGTTTGGCAAGAAGCCCTTTTGTCTGTTGATCACCAACGGGCAGGCCCTTAATGCGATCGATCAGCTTAAAGAGATTCGTCAAATAGCGAGAACATCCTCCGCGCGAGTGGCGATCGGGGATTTCAATCCTGTGTTCCGACTCAGCATCCAGCAAGCGTTGGATCTGTATTGCCCGATTCACGAGAAAGTAATCGTATTGCATGATGCTCGTTTACTTTTGCGTCTTACTACCTCAAGCGGCGCTGATCTAACGCCAAGTGTCCATCCCGCGCGATGCAGGTTGTTCGTTTTGAAGTGAGATTGCGGACTGCGAGTGGCTGGGAACGGCTTTGTCATTTTCCAGTCGTCACTATCCGATAAGCATTGTAACGGAATGCAGAGTTGTTCTTCTGCGCGCTCAGGGAGGATCGCGATGTTTGCTCACCGCAGGTACGTATTTTGTCTACTCGCGATCTCGATCTCGATATCGCTTGGCCAGGGCCTGCCGGTTGCTGCTCAAGAATGGATGGTCGGGTCCGGCTCGACGCAATGGGTGGCAAGCCTTCCGTCGGAACCCGCGTCAGTGATGGTCAGCCGCGATCGGCCCGCTGAGGAAATGCCCGACGCTTCGACAGACAACGATTCACTGTCAGTTGAAGATGATACCCTGGCGCCGCTGGTCGAGGGTGTCGAATATGTCGATGGTCAAGCGAACTACCATGTGGCACATCATTCGGGGTACTCTCCCTACTCTCCGCGGTTTTGCCGACCGACGCGTGTGTACCGTTCATTTTTCTTGGGGCGACTGTGGTACAACGCTGAGCTGTTGGGCTGGGCGACCAAGGGTCAGGACCTGCCGGCATTAGTCACGAACAGTCCGGCAGCTGGTGCGACCACCTTATTCGGTGACGAGCGCGTGCATGACGAGATGCGCCTGGGTGGACGCATTACGGGCGGCTGGTGGTGGACTCCAGAACAACGCAGCGGTTTGGAACTGCAGTATTTCGGCGTGGACGGCGAGGACGTCGACTTTCGCGCTGGCAACGGGACCGATCCCGTTGTCGCGCGACCATTCATCGACGCGGCGACGGGACTGCCCGTCGCGGCAGCTGTCAACTCACCGGGCGTTGCTGTTGGCGGGATCCGTGTTCGTGCAGATATGGAGTTTACTGGTGCCGGTGCGCATCTGCGACATCGACTTGCAGTGGGGCATTCGTATCGAATCGATTGGCTGTTTGGCTATCGCTATCTCCGCTTGTACGATCAGCTCAGAACCTTGGAGAACTTCACCTCACTTAGCCCGGCAAGTGGATTCGCCGCAGGCCTAGACGTGGAACGGTTCGATCGATTCCGTACTGAGAACGAATTCCACGGTGGAGAACTTGGGCTGATCGCTCAATGGCGACGCCGCTGTTGGTCCGTCGACATTCTTGGCAAGGCGGCCTATGGGTCAACGCATGAGGGAATCTTCATCGAAGGCCAAACGACAACGACCGATGCAGTTGGAAACTCGACCATCTACTCGGGCGGCCTCTTGGCTCAGGATTCCAACTCGGGCAGCGTGACCAATTCCAGAGATTCGTTTGTGGGCGAGCTGGGAATTTCCCTGAAGTACCATCTTTCTTGTCAGACGCGATTGGCAATCGGATATACGGCCATTTACTGGGCTGATGTCGCTCGTTCCGCCGATCAGATCGATTTGACTGTGGCTCCAGCGCAGATCCCTCCGGCCGGTGGCGTCGGCGGACGCCCGCTCTTACCGCTGGCAGAAACCGAATTCTGGGCGCACGGTCTCAATGCGAGCTTCGAGTATCAGTTCTAGGCGAAGTGGTCAGCGATGACAGTCAGTGACGGCTCTAAGTGTTGTCGCACCTGGTCAACAGATAAAGATGACGACCGTCGTTATGAAGATCGACGGATTCGACGATCTCGAACTCGCTGCGCATCGCCCGCTCGAAACCTGCTTGGCAGTAGTCGTCAAAGATGTCCTCGCGGCCGCGGAGCAAACGCTTGACCTGGGGATCATGCTTGGGAACGAATTCGACGATCGCGTGCCGGCCGAGCGACGCCAGCCAGGTCGCGATGCGTGACAAAGGTAGGTTCTCCGCGATCGCCAGGTGGTGCACCAATGCGAGTGCCAGGACAAGGTCGGCGGAACATCGAGTGTCGAATGATGCCCGTTCCGTACCTGCCCAGCCGAGATTGGGCGATGGGTTCGAGACGTCCATCAGCAGCGGCAACACTCTTGTGTCTTGAGATTGACGCAACGCTCTATAATTTCGCTCGACACAAACGGCGTCGATGTCAATGGACACCGTTAGCTCGGCGCAACGCGATGCAATTCGACTGAAGACGCCGGTGTTGGCACCAAGATCGATCACTCTTTTCGGATTGATTTCTTCAAGCATTCGCTCAACCGTGAGCTGTTTGCGTGCAAGTGCGCTTTCGGCATACGAATGGTCGTCGTAATAGTCAGCCCACTGAGTCGCCCCCGGACGCCAGCGCAATCGTTTGATTGCGCGGTCCAAACTGTCGATCAGACCATCCAATGCTAGTCGGCTCATGCGTGGCGAACGACTTGCCTTTCGATCAGATCTTGTATCGCTATGTCGCGCGATCGAGCGAGCATGAAGCGACAGATGGATAAGTGTGCCAAGGTTGAAACGGCGACGCAGTGGTAGGAGTTGGCAGGTCAGGTCCAGCGGAATGCCGTCGACAAAGCGACGGAGCAGGCTCGATAGCCGAATGTCGATTTCCGCCATCAGCGTCAACGGAGCGAGAAAATGTCGACAGAATTGACCGTAAGCGTTCCATGGACGTCCCTCGTCGTAGGTCGCGAACGAAAGTGTATCGATGAATCGTAGTTGGCTACCTACAAACTGAACGTTAAAAGCGGATGCGTCTTTGAGAATCATTCCGCGATTCAGTGCCCTACGCTGAATCTCGAGTGTCAGCCGCGCGGCGTCCTGAAGTTGACTGAAACTCCATTCGTACGGGTAGGAGATGAACGGTATGGGCTCGGGCCGTATCACGACTGCGGCATCGCCTGAGAATCTTCGACTCAGTTCGACTTCCTCATGGTCCACCATCAGTCCGTCGCGAACCAATTCTTCACACAGACCGGAATCAACCAGCTTGCGGTAGTCCTGTTGAGAACGATGATTGATCTGGCGGAGCAATTGTCCCCTGGAATCGAAGAAGACGAATCCTGCCGGATCGCGGAACGATGCAGTATGCACATCGAATACCGGAGCGTTGATCCCAGGCATGAAACTCGTGCCATTCACCAGCTGTGCCCACCCTTTGTGCTGTTGTGTTTCTTAGAGTGGGCTACGGTTTTGGTCTTCGCTGGAACTTTGTCCAGCTAAGCAGCCGCTTTAACTTGCTACGCATGAAATACGAAGCGCCCAACAGGCCTCCAATAACGACCTGCAGAATGATTGAACCCGTACCGGGATCGATATAGGCCCATAGGTTGGTGCTCATCGTGGTGATCTCTGGTGTGTCATCGAGCGAGCAAAAGAACTTCGGTGGCGTTGCAGGCCTTACGACCCCAATCTTTCATCATGTTTGGGATTCGCCGTCTGTCAAATGCGGTTGTGGGTTCTGACGCACATGGAGCCTCCGCAGAAAGCGCACAACTATCCCGAGCATGTCAATCCGCGAACGGAAAAGTGATCGATATTCTTGACAGCGGATGTTGCGGACAAAAAACTTCAGTGTCGGCTAATCGGAACGAGCGAAGACGAGGAATTTGCAGCGATGATCGCCATTCTGTTCTCTTATATCGGTCCAGAGACCATGTTGCCGGTGGCATCGGCGTTCGCGGCAATTCTGGGCGGCATTCTTGTCTGCTGGCGGTGGATCATCGGGTTCGTCATGAAGGGGTATCGACTGGTATTTCGACGCCCCCAGGAAACGGAACCGCTCAAACAAGAGGAAGCCGTCTAACACGGTTCGAACGCCCGCTGGCGTCGCCCACGAGTCGTTGCTTCTTCGAGCAACCAATCTACTAGATCTTGCTTCGCCCCAAGAACTCATCCACGAGTTTCACAGCTTCGGCCACTCCATCTTCGGCAGTGATTTGCATCTCGTTCCTTGTCAAAAGTTCGCGCCGCTGGTTTAATTCTTAAGCGTTCTTTGGCATGATGCCAGACTCGACTAAATCCTTTGTCGTGAGGGAGAACCACCATGACTAGCGTCAAGTTTTCGGATATCCATGCTCCCCGACCCGAGATTGAGCCACTTACGGCTGAGTATTCCGAATGGTTGGAAACGATAGAAAAAGACCCCTCCGAGACGGTGAGCTGCGTTCGACAATGGGACGAGCGTCGGCGTGCGATCGGCACATGGATTGCCTTAGTCGAATTGCGATTCAACCAAGATACGAAGAATCCAGACTATCAAGAAGCACGCAAGCAATGCGACCGCCTCCGTCCGAAGCTGACGGAGCTGGATGTAAAGATGAAGCAGCAGCTGCTTGAACCGCAGCATCGGGAACAGGTAAAGCGTGAGTTTGGCGAGCACGTCACGCGACTCTGGGAGGTCGATGTGCTGACATACGATCCCATTATCGAAGAGGATCTCGTTCGTGAAGCCGAGCTTGAAGCTGCCTACAACGAGCTGCTTGCCGGAGCTGAACTCCAGTTTCAGGGTGAGACCTACAATCATTCCGAGATCATCAAATTTCTAGAGTCGCCCGATCGAAAGACGCGATACGAGGCTGATCAGGTGCAGTGGCAATGGTTTGCCGACAACCGTGCGACTTTGGACGATTTGTATGATCAGCTCGTACGCCTGCGTCATGCGATGGCCGGTAAGCTTGGATTTCGCGACTACATTGAATTGGGCTACAAACGCATGATGCGCATCGACTACACGCGAGCTGACGTCGAAAAATATCGCGAAAGTGTGCGTCAACATGTCGTGCCACTTGTGGCGGAATTGAACCGCCAACAGGCAGAGCGGTTGGGGCTGGACACGGAAGACCTTCGTCACTGGGACGAGGCGCTCCATGATCAACAGGGCAATCCAAAACCACACAGCGACTATGATGTTCTAATCCAGGCTGCCCAACAGATGTTTGATGATTTGGGTCACGGCTTAGATGACTTTTTTCATCTCATGTGTGATGCCGATCTAATGGACCTCAAGATTCGCTCTGGTAAGGCGGGCGGTGGATTTTGTACATCATTCGATAGCTACGGATTGCCGTTCATTTTTGCCAATTTCAATGGTACGAAAGGCGATGTCGAAGTATTCACACATGAGATGGGTCACGCGTTTCAGGGTTACATGAGCCGCGAGCAATCGCTGTCGGACTATCTATGGCCGACCTATGAGTCGTGCGAGATTCATTCGATGGGACTCGAGTTCCTGACGTATCCGTATATGGATCGTTTTTTTGGGGAGGAGGCTGATCGTTTTCGCACGATCCATTTGTCTCAGGCCCTCAAGTTCTTGCCCTACGGTGTAGCGGTCGATCAGTTTCAACATCTCGTCTATTCCGAACCAGAGGCGAGTCCGGCAAAGCGATTTGCGTTGTGGAAGCAAACCGAACAGCAGTTTCTGCCTTGGCGTGATTACGGAGATCTGACTCACCCTGCCGAGGGTGGTCGCTGGCAGCTTCAGCGACACATCTACATGTATCCCTTCTACTACATCGACTACACACTGGCCCAAGCCTGCGCTCTGCAGCTCTGGGTGCGAGCTGAGGAAGACCGCCAGACAGCGATGCAAGACTATGTGAAACTCTGTCGCCGAGGAGGCGAGGCACCGTTTCAGGAACTGGTGCGTTCAGCCAATCTAACCAGCCCCTTCAAGGACGGCTGTTTGGACAGTGTCGTAAAGCAGGCATCAGCGATTCTTCTCTAATGCGGGTGCGCCGCCAGAAACGCTTGAGGAGCTGGCCCCTCAGTATGTCAGCCTCTCAGATATCGGATCGACTCGGATGCTTATCTTGTCTACAGCGTGAGCGAAGACCAAAAAGATGATGGCGGATTGGATGAAGACGAAGACGGGCCTGATCTTGCTTTGAAAGTCTCCATTGCCGACTCGTCGACGATTCATTCAACGGGTTTGGACAACTAGACCCCGCACATTCCCACTGGCCGTTACCACCGGTCTTCAACGTGGGCCGGAGCGTCCAGTCCAGCTTGCCGCCGTTGCCCGACCCGCTGCAGCTCAGCATTCCTCGGTCTCGCTCGACAAGCGAAACCTACTCTTTATCTGCACCACACCGGTGCTTTTCCACCCATTTGCTCCTTCCAAAAGAAAATTCTCATGTCAGTCACGCTGCAGCAGTCGGATCCTGGTGAACATGTTGTCGAACAAGTCAAAATGGACTCGGTTGAGCGATCCGTGGTGCAGACGATCAACGGTCTACGCGTTGCTGCTTGGTTGGGCTTGATCGTCGGCCTCGTTGAAGCGGCCGTGCAATTAGTCCAGGGTCTTCGCGGAACCTTCATTGGAATGGACCCGCAGTTCGTATGGATGGCCCCCTTAGCCGAGTGCCTTGTTTACACGGTTGTCGCCCTGCCCTTGCTCGTGCTGTTGCGTCGCGTACCAAACAACATTCCCACCGTTATCGTGAGTGGTGTACTCGTGTTTCTGGGAGTTTATGGCACTGCCCGCTTAGTCGGCGGCCTCCACTCATGGGCGATTTGGATCGTGAGCATTGGTGTGGCGGTTCAATCGACGCGTGTCATTAAGACGCACGTGGAGGGTTTTCACAAGCTGGTACGAGTAACGCTTCCCTGGATGCTGTCGTTGATCGTGCTGGGAGGAGTGGTGATGACTGGTTACCGGTGGAAGCAAGAATCAGACTTTGTAAAGTCGTTGCCGCCCGTTCCGCCGCTAACAGCTCATCAACCGCCCAACGTGCTGCTCGTTGTTCTTGATACCGTGCGTGCCGATGTACTCAGTGTCTACAATGACACGGCCGTACCAACACCGAATCTGGAAAAATTGGCGGCCGGCGGCGTCACGTTTCAGTACGCCCTGTCACCCGCATCGTGGACCTACCCATCTCACGCGAGTATGTTCACCGGTGAGTACGCCAACCAGCTGTCGGCCGACTGGTTTACGCCATTGGGCGAGCAACCGCTATTGGCCGAGGTGTTGGCGCGACGTGGCTATGAGAATGGGGGATTCGTCGCGAACACCATGTACTGTAGCCATGTGACTGGATTAAGTCGCGGGTTCGCACACTACGAAGACTATCCCGTTTCGTTGAGTCAGTTGCTTACTCACAGTCGTTTGCTCGTTAACGTGCGCGAAAGCCATCAAGGCCTATCACGTATGGGCCTCTATGATCGACCTGGCCGACGCAAAGGCAAGCAGATCACTTCTGGATTCGTCAACTGGCTCGACACGAGATCGCAAGATCGCCCGTTCTTCGCCTTTCTTAATTACATGGACGCACACGATCCGTATTTGCCTGAGCGCTTAGTGCGTGAAGATCGGCAGCTAACGCATGAGGAAAAGGTGCTGATGAAGAACTGGCGATGGATCGTGCCCTCCAGGACGGACGATGATCTCTGGAAGCTTGCCAAAGACAGCTACGAGTCGATGCTCTGTTCGCTGGACGAGCAAATCGGCCGACTGATGGACGAGCTTGAGCGCAGAGGCTTACGCGAGAACACAATCGTGGTCATCACTTCAGACCATGGCGAGCTCTTTGGCGAACACGGAACGGTTGGGCACGGGAACAATCTCTACCGACCGGTCGTTCACGTTCCGTTCATTCTGTCTTGGCCAAAGGGTATTCCCGCCGACAAGCGAGTTGCGATCCCGGTGACGCTGCGTGATCTGGCCGCGACGATCCTCGACCTGACCGGCGCGGACGCGCATGAGGAATTACCGGGCCATTCGCTGCGAGTGACATGGGATGTTCCGTCAGACGACGGCGACCCGCGAATTAGTCTGCCCTACGCCATGTCTTCGGTTCATCCAGCGATTGATCGCTGGGCCATGTTTACCGAATCGCCATCGATTCATGGCGAGTTGCACTCCCTGTTGCTGGATGGTTCATATCTCATCCAACAAGGAGATGGTCAGCAGCTGCTGTACGACTTCTTCACCGATCCGGCGGAGGAAACAGACCTGGCACAGGACAAGCAGTCCCAGGGCCGTGTCCGACGCGTAGCTGACGTCCTTCAGGAAGTGATCGAGAAGCCATGAGGCTTATGCCTCAGGACTACACGGATGATACCGGATGTGACGGCACTTTGAAGGATTAGCCACCGTCACGCGTGTTCTATGATTCTCAAAGACGACACTCGAGTCGTGCTAGGCGTCGTCACGCTGTCACGCTTAAACAAGTCAGAGGCGAGAACGATATGTCCAAAAAACAGTCGGGCGATAACGCTCCGGAACCGTCCTTCCTATCGAAGGTGTTTTTCCTTTTTCGCATCGCAATCATCGGGTTGCTGCTGGCTTTCAGTGTGATCATTGTGAACGCCGTTCGCACGACGCCGCTGCGAGCAGTCTATTTGGGACTCGACGAGCTTCGTTTACCACTGATGATTGTCGGGTCAACGATGCTAGTCGCCCTGCTCTACCTCTTGTTCGGTCGACCGACGTGGAAGACCGTTGTGATTGGGGCCGTGCTGTTCGGCGTACCACTCGGCGGTGCTTGGTACTCCCTTCGCATCGACAGCTTTTATGGTGGTTTGATCCCACGGTTTGCTTGGCGGTGGTCACCTTCTTCAGAGGAAGCGTTCATTGCCTACCAGTCAGAGCTTCGTGAAAACGAGAACGTTACCGTTGACAATCAGTCGCTGCTCGAATCCGAACTTGATCATCCCGGCTTTCTAGGACGTGATCGCGACGGAGTCGTGAGAAACATCAGGATCGACTCAAACTGGAACATTGCACCGCCACGCGAGCTGTGGCGACATCCTGTCGGACTTGGTTGGGGTGGTTTCGCAGTCGTCGGTCAGCTGGCCGTAACGCAGGAACAACGTGAGAAGGAAGAAAGCGTCGTTTGTTACGATCTACGCACGGGAAATCAACTGTGGGTCCACAGCGACGAACTCCGTTTTCGCGACGAACACGGTGATGGTCCTCGAGCGACGCCCACGATCGCTGATGGACTTGTTTATACACTTGGTGGAAAAGGACTGCTAAATTGCCTCGACCTGAGTTCTGGCAAGTTGATCTGGCAACAGCAGGCGCTGGAGAAACCTAAGAAGAACAACTTGTTGTGGGGAATGTCCGGATCCCCGCTCGTCACCGACGGTTTGGTGTTTGTCACTCCCGGTGGCGGTGAGAAGCGAGCGCTGATCGCGTTTGACAGCAAGACGGGAGAAAGTGTCTGGTCGGCCGGAGATGATCGGGCAGCCTACGCGTCACCGATGCGGACAACACTTGCCGGCCGCGATCAATTCTTGATCTTCAACGGAGCCGGCTTGCGTTCGTTTAGTCACGATGGTGAGCCCCTATGGCTGGTCCCTTGGATTACGCAGGGTGAAAAGCAACGAGTCAACGTGGCTCAACCGATCGTGGTCGAGCCTTTCAGCGATGCCAATGAAGACACCAGTTATGTACTGATTTCGTCTGGCTATTCCATGGGTACGGCGTTGATCAAAGTGTCCTGCGATCAAGACCAATGGAACGTTGAAGAAGTTTGGCAGAGCAATTTTCTGAAGTCCAAGATGTCGAACTTTGTCGTTCGGGCCGGGTACATCTACGGGTTTGATAGCGGCATCTTCACCTGTCTGAACCTCAAGACGGGCCAGCGCGAGTGGAAGCGCGGTCGGTACGGGCATGGCCAAGTTCTATTAGTCGACGACGTGTTGCTGGTCCAAGCCGAGTCGGGAGCCGTCGTACTACTTGAGGCAACGCCCGAAGGCCATCGCGAGCTAGGTCGAATTGACGCGCTGAGCGACAAAACGTGGAATCACGCGGCTTTGGCGGGCAATGTCCTGGTTGTCCGCAACGATCGTGAGGCGGCCGCCTACGAGCTTCGTTTGCGAGAAGATCTGGTTTCCGCCGAATGATGGCCCGCGACGAGGGTTGATGAGATGTGGGATGCTTGTTTCGCACCCGACCACGCCAAGAACCTGATGGCGTCGATCTTCGCGACCGCTGTTGGTGTCTTCTTGATCATTCGCATGCTGGATCAATGGCAGATCCAGCGTGCACGCCGCCGCAGCGAACGCGGTTCATAGTCAACCGGCACGTCACTGGTCACAGGATCCGCGCCTTCGAGGCTTGGTGACGGCACAAAAAAAAATCGCAAACAAATCTCGGTGAGATCTGTTTGCGATTGGTGGTACGAGCTTCCAGCGCGTTAGTCCTGGTAGACTTTCGTGCTTTCCAACTCGGTGACTGGTGACGCCAGTGCATCGGCCGAAGCTTCGACTTCGATGCGGAAGTCGCCCGGCGCGTTGCCTTTGACCTTCAGGCGGTAGATCGCATCCGCTCGTGGAGCCAGTCGGGCGAGCGAGTCGAATTCGATCGTCGAACCATCGATATGACCGAGGGTCGGACCTTCTGAATCGGTAATCACCATATCGTTCGGCACCTTCGCATGGATACGAATGCCTTTGGCAAACTCCGTACCCTGGTTGGTGACCAGAATCTCGTACATGGTTTCGGCACCGACTTCGACCGGATCATCGACGTCAACTACTTCCAGCAGGATGGCGGCGATGCCGGCCACCTTCGTCAGATGACGATCCTCGGAACTCAGGCCGCGTTCGGCTTCTGCCTGAGCCAGCAAGGGGAATTCACCCGGAGCCAGAGCTCGCAGATTAAAGCCGACTTCGATGACTTCGCCCACTTCGATGCGACCGAGATACCAGTTGATGGTCTTCGAAGCAGCGTCAAAGCTACCGCGGCTCTCAGCACCCAAGAAAGCGAACGGCTTCGGAACAGAACAGCGGAAGTGCACGTTTTCCGCGGTCGTTGTGCCGGAATTCTTGATGCGAGCAACATAGCTGGCGGGACGATTGACGTATCGGAAATCGGGACCGGACAGGTCGACTTCCAACATGGCGCCTTGGCCGGTGACCGTCGACCTGGCCTCGTCACGTAGATTGTGGTCGGCTGTCGCGGTGAAGATCGATTGCATGTCGCCTAGTTTCGCAACCGTCGCCACGACTCGAATCGTACGAGACTCGTCCGGATTCAGGGTGCCAAGACCGTAAGTATTGCTCTTCGCGGTTCGCACCAGACCCTCGGGTAGCAGAACGTCCAAATCCACGTTCTCGGCCTTTCCGGTACCCGGGTTGGAAACGGTCACATTAAAGACGGCCTGATTGCCAACGATGGCCATCGGCGGACCTTCGGCTTCGACCTTCAGCATCGGCTCGACCACCTGCAAGTTCGTGCTCGACGTCGTGCTGAACGTGACACGAGCGTGAGTGCGAGCGTCGCCGACTTGTTGCGGTTGAAGACGAATCTGGATTCGGATTTCCTTCTGCGGATCAAGCTGGTCAATTTTCCAAAGACGTTGTTCGCCGACTTTCATGGCTTGCGGTGTCGACTTGATGAAATTGAATCCACGCGGCAGCACGGGTCGGACCTCAATGTTGTCGACAGCAACCGGGCCATTGTTTCGCAGCACCAGTTCGAAGTCCGCGTTCTGACCCACGATGAACGACTGTGGAACAACCCAATCCACCGTGAGGTTGCCTGTCTCACTGCCCAGGAAACTGCTGTATGGTGGAACCGGTCGATTCGGATTGACATTAATGCCTATCTCGGGGCCCGGTGCAGGAATGACGACGCGCTCGGCGTCTCCGCCAACTTCTCGATGTGGTGCTCTCGAGATGCGTGGATTGTCGAAGTCAATGAGATCCTGGGCATGGCTTGGGCCGGCTGCGATCAGGCAGCCCAAGATAACCCAAGTCGATATCCAGACTCGGCGAATCATTTCTATTCTCCTTGAGATAGTTATGGCGTTTTGCCGGTAGGTCGTCATGATGATGAAGTCGCTCGAGGCCTTGGGCTACCTCGACGGAAGCTCAGCGACATGATTGCCGCTAAACAGCCGTAAGTTGCGGACGCGATAGCGGGGTCCAGCAAGATAGAGGCTCGCTCGCTCGCTGATGATATCGCCTTCGACGTAGACAACGTCCCCGTCTTGGAAACTGTCCAGTCGTGCGTCTGGTGAGAATACCATGCTGCCGCCCCACTTGTCCTTCTCGTCCAGGCGTGCGTACCGAATCTTCCAACCCTGCCGCGGAACGTGAACCTTCTGCAGCTTTCCGATCAGCCACTCGTAGTTCTCGCCGTGACCATAAGTTGAGGTCTTGGAAGCAACGGGTTCCGGCTTCGGCTCTGGTTTAGCATAGATGGCAGGAGCTTGGACCTCTTGCATCGTGACCGCCGGCGCCGGTTCTGGTACAACGGGTGCTTCGCCGGCATCGCAGCCAACGGCGTCGCATCCGGACGAGCAACAAGTTGATTGAGCGCAGCACGATCGCTTCTTACAGCAGCGGTTGGCAGCGCACCCCGCAGCGAGTGCAATTACGAGCACGAGCATGAATGCGGTGACGGGAACCCCCGGCAGATTCATGCTAGCACGTGCTTTGGTCATGACCGAAAGTTCACGTCTCATAAATACATCCTCTACGTTAGTTGGTAAGGGAAGATCCTGAGCTTGTTTTCGACCTCCTGCCACGCAAAGAATTCGAAGAATCAACGGCTGTAGGACCACCGACAGAATCGAAGTTTCAGATCCATGTGTTACGGTCTGCAGATCTGTCGCTTCAGTACGAGACGGAGCAAGGCTTAGAACAAGCGGACTTGCTGTATCAGGGTTCTTCGGAATAACCGTTTCGACCGGACTGCCGTCGATTCGCAAAAACACTTGTTTTTCAGGGTAACGCTGCCAGTGGGCGTTCTTGTCGAGGCGGAGACGACGCCGCTGGGGGCGGCGACCCGCTCGCTGAGATGGGACGCGCGAAGTGATCGAACCGGCGATCTGCCGCCATGAGGGTGCGGCGCGCCACGTCATCACAATCGCGCGAGCGAGAACAATCACCAAAAAAATTCCAGTGATCAAATGCGGAATGGTCCTTCGACGCCCCATGGCTCGTCGAAATCGGCGACCGCACAACATCGGCAGAATCGGCGTGTCTCCTCCGAAGGTCTACTCGTAGCGATTATTTGCTTTCGATCGAATGTCGCAACGCACGCCCGGCCAGCACACCCGTTGGTGAGCCATTGAAGATCACGAGTTCACCATTAACCAAGACGTGCCTGATCCCTTTTGCGTAATTGTGAGGATCTTCGTAGGTGGCCGTGTCGCGGATCTCTTCACCGTCAAAGATGACGACGTCCGCCCAGTATCCAGGCCGCAAATAGCCGCGATCGTTCATTCCGAGGATGTCGGCCGGAAGTCCCGTCGAACTTCGAATGGCGTGCTCCATGGAAACGACACCTTGCTGGACCGAGTAGAGTCCGATCTTTCGTGGGAAAGTCCCGTAGCTTCGTGGATGTGGAACGGACGGACCGGGCAAGCGGGCGCTGCCGTCCGACGCGGTAGCCACCCAGGGCAGATTCATCACAAAGCGGACGTCCGCCTCATTAATACTGTGGTTCACGATGGAGGCACCGCCGCTTCGCAAGATTTCCAGGGCCAATTCGAGGGACGATGTCGAACGACTTTGGGCGATCTCGGAGATCCGCTTTCCTGACCAGGCTGGTTGTGGGGAGTAGAAAGCGATTTGCAGCCGCTGTCCGTCATCAAACTCGACCAGCTTCTCAGCCATGGCCTTGCGAATGCGCTGGCCCTGATTAGGATCTGCGAATCTCTTGATCATCGCATCGCGACCGCCCGCCCGCGCCCAGGTTGGAACCAACATGGCTTCGAGTGATGTGTTCGACGCAGCATACGGGTATTGGTCCGCGGTGATTTGGCGGCCGTCACCACGCGCCTCGGTGATCATTTTGACAGCGACACGCACCAGTCCCCAGGAATCCTTGCCCGACGATTTGAAATGCGAGATGTGCACTGGAACGTTAGCGCGACGACCGATCTCTAAGGCTTCCTCGACCGCCGACAAGAGCTCCACGTTCTCATTACGAATGTGGCTACCGTAGATGCCACCGTGCTTCCCCACGATCCGCGCGAGCGCGACGATTTCGTCCGTATCGGCATAAGAACTGGGAACGTAGATCAATCCAGTGGTCATACCCCACGCGCCGTCCTGCATTGCCTTGATCGTAAGCTTCTTCATTCGGCGCAGCTCATTAGAAGTCGCTGCTCGATCCTCGGTACCCATGACCTCTCTACGCAATGAACCTTGCGGTATCAGGTGGGCGACGTTGGGTCCGACACCAAATCGGTCGATCTTGTCATAGTATTCGCCGGTATCGACCGGTCCGCTGCCGCAATTGCCCGTAACGATGGTCGTGCATCCCTGCGTTAGATAGTTCATGGCCGATCGCGTCATCTTGTTGACAATCGGACGGTCGCTGTGATTGTGCAGGTCGATGAACCCTGGACACACAACGAGCCCCTGGCAGTTGATCACATGCTTCGCTTGGCGCGGCTCGAACGTACCGACCGCAACGATGTGACCATCGCGAATCGCCAGGTCGCCGACGTTGGGAGGTTGACCATCACCAAGATGTAACGTGGCGGATCGAAGCAAGATATCGACGGGCTCGTCAGCCTCTTCCGCCTGAATCGCCGGGTGGAACGTGAGACATGTCAGCAGCAACAAGGCGATCTTCCGAAACATCGTCAACCTTTCTTATCGTGTGTGCCGCCAATCCGAAGGCACTGCTTGGTGCACGTCGAATGAACAGTCACTCAGACGTGTGAGGACTTCCTGCTTCGCCGGTCACCAGTAAACCATTGGTCGACGTTCATCGCAATCATTTGAATTACTTTTCCAAGAATCGAGGTCCGGAGAGCCAGTGGGGAACCACGGTTGCGTCGAGCGCGTCCAGGGCGACTTCGTCGTACATTCGCTCGCCGGGAATAGGCATCAGTAGACGCAAGGCCGCGTTACACATAGCGCTGGCGACCGCCAGGTTGACTAGCGAAATCTGTGGCGTGCCAGATGCCGCTGCCTCAAGACAATTCATTGCATCTGGGATGGTGTCAGCGGGCGACCCAATCTCCGGATGAAACCGATCCAGCGGCGCCGTCTGGTGTTGTCCATCTTTCCTAACGTAAACCTGCACGTTCCCATAAGTGCCACGCAATGCTTCTTCGACTCCGTCATTACCTCCGGAAATTAGGACGACGTTTTGAAGATTGCCATGGGCACATCGCTCATTGACAAGTTGCCGAGTTGCGTGATTGTCGCATGCGAGCAACACGAAATCACCTTCATTGATGACGTTCTCGACGTTCTGGTGCGAAACATATTCAGTGATCCAACGAACGTGTATCGGTTGGTCTCCCAGCCGCGCCAGTAGCTCTTGCCCTAACTCGGCCGCCTTATAGCCATAGTCAGGAATGTCCATCCGATAGGCGTTTCCCAGTTCAAATGAATCTCCATCGCACAAGACGAAATAGATCTCGTCGTCATCGTTCATTGCCGAACTGATGCCCGCTACGAATTGCAACCAGATACGAGCAAGATGCAGTCCGACGCCTCCCTGCCCTATCAAAACGATCTTGCCTCGTGTGAGCAAGTCGAGATCGATCGATTGCCGGATGGCTTCAGTGGGCGACAAGTCATGGGTCATCGCAGTTTCTCCGTGAGTTCCTCAACCGTGTTTTGTCTGACCAACTTTGCGAATGTGAATACGCTTCATCCATTCCTTGGGTGGTTGGCTAAAGGGTTCACAGTCGGGTTGTGCAAAGAACTGTTCCGGCCGGAGTCGGAAGCGTCGACCGTCCATCACGAAATCGATGTTGTAGGCGGGTTGCGTATTGATGTTCCCAACAATGATGTGTAGTCCATCTTCGTCGTCCCACATGTCTTGTGCACTTGGATGCGGCGACGCTGGATGCAGGTGAGCGTCGCCCACACGTCGATAGCCGTCTGGCAAGACCCAAGGATTCTCAAACTCGATCTCGTCAATGGTCACCCAGCCAAGCTGTGTTGCTTTGACATCCACATACTGATCGGGACAAAACCAGGCGAATTGACGACGTTCGGCGTTGAACAACAATACCAGTGCGGCCTCACCACGGTGAAGTCGATGGGCGTGGAGGAAGAAGCTGAGCATCGCGCGGTGCATGACGGCGTTCATACGACCACATCGCAGGTAACAATACTCGTCGCTTGGCTCAAGCTCGAGATCCCAAGTCTTGAGGCCTACGTTGGTCCGGTACATGGCGGTGTTACGTTCAATAAAGGTGCCATTGTTGGCGATGAGATAGCGAGCCTGATCGGGCTTCAAATCCGGCAGCTGTGTTCCTTTTCGTTTGAAGTGAATTGGGTATTCCAGCATCTTCTGGGTCTCCTAAATGGCGAATCGCTTGCGTGTCGTTGTCGATGCGCCCCCCACAAGCGGGGCGCTATGCTTGCCAGTCATCGCGGTTTTGTTTTGCGTAGGATGATCGTGACGAGATCGCGAACTGTTTGCGGGACGCGACGTAGCCGATTTGCACGAAGCTCCGATCGCAACAAGTCTCCCACGGTCAGACCAGTGGACTTCCATTTGACGGACAGGACGAAGAACGGATCTCGACGCGAAGCGTCTTCCCACTGCTTAATGTCCGTTACACGCTCGTCCAGCTTGTGCTGCTGGGCCAATCGGAAGGTTGAATTTCCTTCATGTGCTTCGGAGCTCAGATTGTGCTGGCCACCAAAGCAATGATGCGTGACGGCCTCGACAGCCGATTCGAGTCCACCTCGGCGCGCCCCTTCGGCTTCAAGATACTGCGTGCAGAACCATGCCTTGCACCCGTGCGAATCAGGGCTGACGTTCAATAGGTTTGGCCAGAACAATGTGCCGCCGGGGCCGTCCAGTGTCTTCAGCGGCTCGGTGCGATAGAACAGCTCAACACGCGGCAGGACGCGTCCGTTGCGAAGGGGAATCTTCAGGATCACATACGGCATGGCCAGCCGTCGCTCAACCATTGTGGCCTCGGGACCGAACGGTTGAGGACTGTCGTCGGCTATCCAACGAATCATCCGGACAGCCGGCGAGTATTCCATGATCACGACCTTCAAAGGCCCGTGCTTAATCACCCACCGCGCACCACGCGGATTGGGTTCGTCCCACAGACCTTGTGTGACGTTTTCTGCCAGCTTCAGCGAGAACTCGTCGATCGCAACCTCATGCTTCTTAAGTTCGCTGGAGAGGACCGCGTGCTTTGCTTGAATCGTAATGGTGTCGTCTTTCATCGAGAGCACCCCCTGATCGATGCAGGCTTCACAAAACTCAGCAGCGTGACTTGTTCGTCGACTATCGTGTCATCTTCGACCGCAGCGCCGTTGATCACGGCGACAGCCGTCTCGTCGATGTTCATCAACCGCGACAAGCTTTCGCGCGCCTCTCGAATCGATAGTCCGCGTATCGGGAACGGCGAGTGATGAGTGCCATAGCTCACCAGTACATTCGCATCTGTCGACGGGGTACCGGAATCTCCTTGTGTTGCGATGTCGCTGGGTTCGGAGGTTCGTTCCTGCTCGAGTTGTCGTTGTCTCAGACGCATGAGTCATGCTCCTAGTTAAAGAAGAAATGGAAAGAAGGATTACGAAGCTCAGTTCATCCGCGGAAGCATGGGACGTTGGTTATGCTGCAGCGAGACGACACCTGTCACATGCAGCGACTGACCGGCGACCAGCTGCGGTACGTGCTCCGCGACATTGTGCGGCTGCAAGTTTTGACACAAAGTTCGAAAATGGCGGCGCAGATACAGAACGACGTCACCCGCGTCGATGGCTTGCAGCGAACCTACGTGAACACTTCGTCGCAAAGCTCTGTCCTTGGCCCAACTCAAGGCTTCGTTCAACACGGCCGGCGTGACGAGGTCACGTCGATCGATTGTGCGGTGCTGACTATTTGACATCTGAAGCTCGACCAGACCTTGCGGCGGCGATTGACCATAGAGATATCCGACAACGGTCTGCAGTAGGTCGTCGTGTGTTGATGCCAAAGGCAGATCGGGTGAGATCGACTTCTTCAGGATGGCGATGGTCTCAGCCAGTTTTAAGTGACCGAAATTGAGCTGGCGGCTGCCAATTCTGCGGAGCGCTGCGCTGTCGGTTAGATCAGGACGGTTGCTGGTGCACAGCCAAATGATCGGTGCGCGTAACGTGTCCTCCGACGAGTCCAGCTTGGCCAACAGCAGGGACAGCGGACGGTCGAACAAGTGACTGCTCGAATCATTCGCACTCCGACTGCGAAACAACGCCTCGCACTCTTCGAGCAATACAATCACTGGCGGATAGATTTCGCGCCCATCCTCGCTGCGTATAGGTTGGGACGCAAATTGTTGCAACTGGTAGAACCAGCGAATGATCTTCTGTTCCGTTTCTCCGAACCAGGGAGACCAGAATTCAGACGCGTTCACGACGACTGTGCGGCTGATCGGGCGACCGACTAGCGCGGCAATCATCTGATGGAATTGAGTCACCACGTAAGCTGCGGAGAACGATTTGCCGGTCCCCGTGGGGCCGCATAGCAGATAACCCAGACGTGGTTCAGAACGCAGACGCTGGAACCACTCCGGATGGTGGATCATGCACTCGATGCGTTCGAGTAGTTCCTTGAGTTCAGGCTTAAGAGCCCCCAAATCCTCTTCGGCGACCTTCTTCAGTGAATCCAATTCGGCTGCCAGGTCACTTGGTTCCGCTCTGCTGCTAATCGGTCTTTCGATGAATCGGGTGCGAGGATCGTAGACAACCTCGTCACCGGATTTGCAGGCCTTAGGATCGTCGATCATCCATTGCGGAAGTCGCGCTACCTCAAGCCGCTCGTGGTACTTGACGATTACCTGCCTGGGATGATCGGCTGGTTTGGATTCGATTACGGCGATGTCCCCGCGGGTGGGCAACTCGCCGTCGCGACCCACAATGCGCTTTAATTCAGTATCGATCCAGACCCGATCACCAATATCAAGCTTGTTCAACAGCTTGGCATCGGCGGCAACACGCGCGTCTTTGTTGTCCAGTGTGACTAAGGCGTAGTCACCGCCTTTATGAATGAGACACTCGGAAACGCAAACCGCTTGCTCATCTGTTTGGTTTGTCCTTCCTGCATCTGCCTCGGTAATTAGCTCGGTCAACGGCCCGAGTGTATCGATCCCATGTTCAATTACCTCGAACGAAGCGATGCTTGCTCGGTCTTTCGCTGGAATGGTTTCATTCGTGAGCGTTTCACGGAGTGATGACGCGATCGATCGTTTGGACTTGGATGGGGCCTTCGTAGTCATGGTTGGGTAGCTCCTTGGTATTAGGACGATGAAGAGGGAAGATGAGGAATTCGGTAGTAGCCGCGCTCGCGGAACGCACCTCCATCCAGGCAAAACATGCGCAGATCGCGTTCTTCACGGGGTGTCAGTCCCAGCACGAACTGAACGGCGTAGGCGGTGCGACCGAAGACGGAACGATGAAACTCCGCATCTCGCGCACTAAAGAAGGCCGACGTTAGCTGACATTCCGCTTGCAGCGAGCAACTGGGGCAAGCCTCCTTACCATCCACAACCGACGGCAAGAACGGATGCGTATGCATCAGGCCAACCTTGCGATCGCCTTCGCAGCCCGGTCGCCTACGCCGTCGAACCAGCTGAGCATCGATGTCTGTGTAGGATTGCGCTGAAAGATCGATCGAGAAGCGATCCATCTGCAGGGCTTGTGCTTCGATGACTGTATGGATCAGTACTGCCAAGTCATGTGTCGTGACATCGCGTATCAGTCGACCGATCAACCAGACGGCTCGTTCATTTCCGCCCCTTTGAAACGTCATCTCGTGCATTTGTTCCAGGCAGTCGGCAACAACGAAGACATCGAAGTCGTGTGGATCGAGAGAGCCACACGTGACGCTCATGTCGCGGTAGTCTGCTAAGTCCGTCTGAGCGATCGGAGGAGAACTGCGACGAACTCGAGACGACTCAGGCGGTGGGATCTCCTCTGCGACGACTTCGAAATGCGGTTCATCTTTCGCATCCAGTTGACCATTCCGAATGAGCTCAGCGATATGCCGTCGCGCGATAGGTTCGAATAATGAAATGTCGAATCGGCGAACAAATGCTGCCTTGCCTTGCCCGACGGACATCTTGATGCCTGTGATGAGTGATCCCCCGCCAACGGCGAATTCCGGTTCCTCGCCGACGGAGACTTCGAAGTCATCGACGGGCAGCTTCCCCTGACGATCCGCCTCAAATCTCGTCTGTTCTTGAGCGGATGCCATGTCACCGGTTTCGACAGGCTTCCGGAATTGGCGTCCACCCGCTCGGATCACGATCTGGTAGCCATAGCACTTATCGATGATGATGCACATCGGTGCCTCCTCTGAATTTGGAATCAGAAAGTTGACCCGGCTGGCCAGTTGGCGCAGCCGGATCGAATAACAACGGTCAGGCCTCGGCGTTTAACCGAGACCGGCGTCAGGCTGCATGGCAAACGTGACGTGGGTTTCGCTGGAGATGTCAGCCAAGCGCTGATTCTCCAACAGCAGACGACCCGTCGACTCGTCGCGAAGATTCCAGGGATGGACCCCGGACAGCTTCAGGCCACTCATGGCGCGAGCTTGGATTTCCGCGACGGACGAAGACGATGTCAGGCCCTCAAGCAACACGCTTCGATGCCCGTCCGGGTCGAAGACCTCCACCGTCTGAAACAGAGCCGAAGATTTGGAAACCGTTGACATGCTTCCTCCTTTCGTAGCTACGCCGGCTCATAACCGGCTAGGAAGATCTGCGCTAGCTCGGGGTCCCTGAGAGCCAGCAATTCACGCGAAGTTGTGGTGACGGCAGCCTCGACGGCGCAAAGTGCCTGCATGAGCCAAACACCCGGGACCAACGCGACGTTTATGTTGACCTCGGCCAATAACCGAGGTGGGTCCGTCATCACATGCTCAGAGAAGCGAACCAGTGGCAGACGCCGGTTGGCCTCAAGCGACAATTGACGAACTGCCTTGGCAGACGTACTTGAGAGATCTGCTAACGGAATCAAGTCGGCACTAATTCGATATCCAACTTCGCTCGGGTCGATGTGCACGCTCCGATACACACTTGGAAGTTGAATGTGGACTTTCAACGACTCGCCTTCCGCTGACGCTGCCCAACCCAATTGCCCGAGCGATTGAGCAATCAAATCCGAATCGGCGTGCCGCACGGGCGATCGTGTTTCAGTCAACGCACCGGTTAGGCCACGCGACCAATCCGCCATACACCTTGAGTCTTGGCTGAAACGATCCGGTTGCGTGTCTGGTTGAGTCAAGGCTTCCAGCGGAACATCGACCACGCAGTCGACCTGATCGCTCGTTCCGCTGATGAACTTCGCGGGCAACTCTAGCGAGGCGTTTTCTGCTAAGACCGCACTCAGGCCTGGTAACCGCAGAGTGGGCGTCGTGAGCCGGTAACGTGCCCATTGGGGCCCCTGCTCCATCAACGCGAGTTTTGCCGCTTGGCCGTGGACGAACGTATCTGGTTCATTCTCCGCCCACGCTTCCCCTGCGAGGGCAGCGGTGATCGTCTGAGGATTTTCTGCAAGGTCATCGAGTGAAAGATTGTCGATGTCGTGTTGATCAGTTCTGTTCATGAAATTGCGCTCCGAAGTTGGGAGAGGCGAGCGCGCAAGAGAGTCGCGCGTCGAATTCACGACTCACGCTCAAACAGCCCACGCCGCGTAAATGGGAATAGGTGAAGATTCTGCCGGACGTACTGAGCCGCGTTCCAGTTCAGGACATGGCCATGCGTCGTCTTCACGAATTGGGAATTCATGTTCAGGCCACCCCACACCTGGTGAGCAATGGCCTCCAGTGAGAAACCGGGCCGCGTATGGCCGACGCACATTGTCCCGGAGGGTGTGATATTTGGATGAAATATGTTGGTCGGAAACAGCACGGTTACCAGTTCCGTCGACTCAGGTGCGCACGACAGATGATGCTGGTGATACCGAAAGCCAAGTTGACAAGGGCCCGATCGTTGGATTCCCTTTTCGTCCAAGACCAAGACTTGCGCCAACAACGCAAACACCATCCGCCATTCCTTCGGTTGCCGGCGGGTTTCCAGCAAGATGAAGTTGGGACTGTCGCGATCTAGTCGCCGCGCTGTTCGTTCGCAACTCTCGACACGTTGATTCCAAATTGCAGTCATCGTGAGATTCCCTTTGTGGTTGTGTCGTGACTGGGCCCCAGGACGAATGAACGGTCGTGGTGCTGAGCGATCACACGCAAAATCCCGAAGGGTGGCACGCCCCATGAACTAAGGGGGCGGTCCAATACAGATTCCAGGCAGCTTGCCGAGACCGTGCTGAAAGACCAGAAGGGAATCGGCAACAGCTGACCGCTACACTCAGAACATGAGCCGACGACTTGGGTAGCGTGAGTAACCCAATTCACGCAGTCCGATTCGCGCCCGCATGAGCTGCAACGGCAGCGGGTCGAAACTTCGTGGCAGAATTCGATCTGAATGTCGGCGAGAGATTGCTCCGGCAGAAGTTCGCGGAGCGACACGACGTCGGGTCGACTTTGTAGATACGTTAGATTGGGCCAACCGGCTTGATGATCGGCAACACACGGTTGTCGCGCCGGAAGCTCACTGACCGTCAGCCGCTGGCGATCAAGCTTGATGAGCAGCTCCTTGCCGAACAACTCGTCGTTGCCGGCTACCACGCGACTGGCGACCCACGCGCCGACTTCGCCGGCCGCTTCCGCCAGCGGCCTTGGGCCATTTGTCGGACGCTCGGCCGCGAAAGATTCGCAGCTACGTGGATGCTGTTGCCCCTGGTCGTCACCGGGGCGGAACCGGCACGCCACACAACTCGTCACCGAGGTACGGTAGTCGTAAGAGCGCACTGCAATCGCATGTTGAAGTGGTTCAATATTGACCGTAATCAGGATCGATTTCACGACGATCGCCATGACATTGGCGATGGCGTCAGCAAACCGATTGTCAAACGTTGCGATCAGAATTGAATTCGGCTGGACGATGCCGTAGGGCACCTCGCTGACATCGGCATGAAAGGTCGTGACCGAGTCCACGTCGCGCAGCTGCTTGGCGGCGACCGCCACCTTGGATTGGCCAAGTTCGTCCGCCACGCATTGGGACAAAACGCTTTCGGGCTTGTAGAGCTTCTTGTCAACGACGGTGAAGTTTCGGACGCCTTGTTTCTTGAGGTACATACTGAGCGGTCGCCCGACGCAGCCGTAACCAAGCACAACCACATGGTCCAGGAAGTTTGCTTCACCCGGAGTGACGTTTGGCGCGAGCTGTTCGAGTTGATCGGCTATCGGTCGAGGAAGGTTCTTCACGGCTAGAGCTCCAGAGAATCGTCGTCGAGTTCATCGGTGTACGGCTGCAGCGGCGGCGGCGGTTCAGGCACCAATTGCGGTTCAAGTGTGGTAGGTTGGCCGCAGCCACCGCAGACCTTGGTGATCAAAAAACAGTTCAGCGCCGATGGGTCATCGGGGGCCTCGGGGCGCTCCAGATGTAGAAACCTGCCGCACGAGCAGGTGGCGACCGGGGCCGCACCGAGCTTCTCACCGCACGTTGGGCAGGGCTTTTGGCGGACGCTGGGCGGCGCATCAATCGGTTGTGGAGAAATGCGCTCCGTAATGAACCATGACTCGCTCCCGCGACAGAGCAGGTCACCCGGGGCGATGCGCTGAATGCCGAACGCGGGCTGGTCGTTGATCGTGAACTGGCCGCTGAAGTCCAGCACAAACCATTCTGCGCCGCCCTCAATGGGTTGGTAGCAGAGCAACGCATTCGGCTTGTTTCGACCAGTACCCACGTCGGCCGCGTGATGTTGCCGCGGGCAAGCCTCCCACTGACCGTCGGCCAAGTTGAGGCTGAACACGGCGCTTTGGCCGTCGACATAGTCAATCGCGGCGTCGCTAGGCCGACTCCCGTCGCGGTGGCTGATTGGCATGATGATAAGCTGATTCATTGAGATGACTCCTCGTTTGAACTGGGCGCAGGCACAAAAAATGGCTGTCTGGTCTGTGTAACCAGACAGCCTCAAGCCATGTGTGAGCTCGTCAGCTGACGGACGAATCAGGTTGAAACGCGGAGAATTCGCGGAAGGGTGAGTGGTGGGAGGATGGCGTCGACCAGTGGCTGTGGTGACGCGATTTTCCTACCACTCAAGAGCGCGAGTCTCCGCGGGGGCGGCTATTGTTTCGTCAGTTTCCAAATCGATGAACCCTTGGCTTGGAGTGATGCTGATAGGTTGCCGCGAAGGTGACTTGGCCATTCCGAGTGATGCCGACGAAACCGCCGTACTGCCCGGCGTGCATGACAGCCTGCTCTTCTAGCATTCGCGGTACTGAGGGTGAGTATTGAACCAACACCTGGGCTTCGTCGTGTTCAGGTTTAAGTAGCAATCGCAAGCATCGCGACTTCACTTCACCTTCTGAGACTTTGAGGTGTAATTCAAATTCAACAATGGAGTCGGAAAACGACTCGTAGTAGTCGGTAAGCAGATCAGTAATTTTGTCGTTCATGGCCCCCGCCTCCGTTGGATTTCGAACGGAGACCTATTTAACCATCGACCAGCCAAATAGCAAGGAGCGATCCGCGGGAACTAAGCGACTCATTTTGACACTTACCATCAAGCAAGAAATGCGTCTCCCGTCGACAGCAATCAACTCATTCGCGCCGTGGTCTAGAGGTTTTCGCATGGGTGCGTCGCGCGCGCTTAAGAAATTATTGGAATGCTTTAAATCTGTAAGCGATCAATTCACCAGCTAACGATCTATTTTTTGTCGGAGTCGGCGCTTCGACCCCCATCGCTTTGGATCTCCCTTCGTAACCCGGTAGCGGTACATGCCGCGCCTTCTTTATGTTCCATCCGAAAATTGACGTGACAAACTCGCTCCGTTTTGTCACGATGTGCCCCCTAGTGAACCACGGTCCGTCTCAACCGTAGGACCGCTTTTTATTCACGCTTCCGACATCGAGGCGAATTTTAAAATGATCAAACTTCGAATCAGAGAATTCATCGATCTGGCTAGGGTTAAGTTCTCGGACGATACGATCATCGACAGGTCAGGCCTTACCAGTCACGAGTTGAACAGATTGCGTACTTTCAAGGGCAAGAACCTTCCGCTCGACCTGGTCGGAAAGCTCTGGCGGTTTTTAGTCGAACATCGTATCGAAGGCTGGGAGGACTTGCCGGGAGGACTGTTCGAGCTTGAGGATCCTGACTTGTTCTCCACTTTGGTACGGCCGAAAGAGGTGATCACGGTCAATGGAGTCCGGCGGATGAAGGGCGACGGTGACTTTCAGTCGGCGCAAGATTCACAACTGATCGGGAACTTGATCCATCGGCTGACCATCGAGGGGATGCAGCAAGTTCCCGTTATGGACCAGGTGTTAGTCGACACATGGCCACGCTGTGATGATTGGAATTTTGATGAAATCAGTAAGAACGCCTTGGCGAAATACTCCAGCCTCCAAAAAAATCGGCGGGAATCACTGCACGTGTTTGTGGGTACGATCAAAAGTAACCCTGCGATCGAAAAGGTAATTGCCGAGTGTTTCAGGAACGCTATTGCCTTCAAGAGCGAAGACGATGTTGAACTGCCCGGTGACCGTTCGTGTCCATTCTACATGTGCTATCGCGAGGCCGACAAAAAGCCTTCCAGTGCGATCTCAGGCACGAGGCTAGCCTCGACCATGCCTAAAAGTGAACCGGGTTTCTACTACGAAGACGAGCAAGGAATTTGGCAACACCTACCATGCGACCGCGACCACGATGCCGCCGTCGTGTTCTACCGCATCAACGAGATCAAGGACACGATTGACATGGTGATGGGAGGGTTTACGGCCGAGGCAACAGGTTATTTGGCCGAGTACCTTCGGACGGCGAAGAAGACGACGTTTTGGCCGCCGACTTACACTGACATCAACCAGCAGATCGGACTCTTCATGGTCAAATTTACCGGGCGAAACGCCGAATCGCGCGACACGGAGGTGATCCCGGTGTCTCGGGGGATCGAATCGCGCGTGATCAAGATCCGTGCCTACAACCGAGTTGCCAAGTAATCGGAAGAATTGCTCGCCCTCGCGTCGCGCCACTCAGGGATTAAGAGTAAGTAAGTTTAAGATTACGATGAAGATGTAAGACGCCAGTTTTTGCCCTATTCAACAATCACCCTCGCCCCCGGCCTCGCCTCGAACCATTTGGACATTTCGTCGCTGACTTCAAATACACCGGAACGAGCATGTTCCGCATGCTGCTGAGCGACGTCAGGGCGGTCGTCATCCAGTGCACAGATTGCCAAGGCGACATGTGCGGCATCGGTCACTGCCTCGTTCGAATTCGAGTGAGCGACGATATTCGCGATGAGTTCTGCTGCCGCCGACCGTCCACCCTGGAAAAAATGAAACGCCTGATGAATTAGCGCCGTCGCCGAATCGACGTCTTCGGCCAGCGCCAACTTATACGCGCTGGTTGCACTTGAGTAATCGGCGAATTGGACATAGCTGTTGGCAAGATCTCGCGTACCACGCACGTCGAGGGGGACTGTATCGTCGCGAAGCCGATCGCGTCGTGCCCAGTCGTCTAGCCACTCAACTCGCCGCTGGGCGGTAGCCAGATACCGGTCGCCCAGCTTCGCCATCTGAGTCCGATAGGCTTTTCGGCGCTTTGTGGGTTCCCATTGTTTCACGTCCAACGTGACCATCGCAGTCTCGCCCATTTTTGTTGCGATGGCCTGAGCGATCAGCTGATGACCGCGGATCGTTGGATGGACCTGGTCGACGTACCAGTCGAAACCCACGATACCGTCTGTGCTTTGTTGTTCTAGTAGCTTGGCTGCATCGACTAACGGCGTCGACGTGGCCGTCGCCATACGCAATACGGATTGCTGCATGGCAGTGCGGATGCGAAGCGGACAAACATCCAATTCCTTCGCACGACGGTATGCATCCCTCGCCTCATCTGGGCGCTGCAAACGATCCAGACAACGAGCGATGCGGTATACGAGTTGGGCGTGTTGATCGTCAATCTTAGCCGCACGTTGATAGAGTTCGAGAGCGTCACCGGGAGAATGGACTCCGGCTGCCGATCCTTTTTCGAAATCGTTGGTCCAACGAGACAATTGTCGAGGCGTGAGTCCCGTACGATGCTCTGACTTGTACGGAGGGCAATCGCGTAGATTCGACCCGGGATTGATGAGCAAGACGGGAACGTTCGCCTCACGACACATACGAACCATCACGCTCAGATTCAGTGAAAAGTGTTGCTGCACGTCGCTGGTCCAATGTTCATCGCGCCGATAAGACGCGTAGCCACTTGAATGGTCCAGACGGGCATCGACATCTCGACTCAACGTTGTCTTGCCGTCGGCTGTCGGCTCTGTTGTCGATCGCAGCGACTGTGCCGCGCGACGTGCAACCGTCACGATGCGCAGCGACGACAAGGTATCGTCGACCCACTGTCTGCCAGCCGAGCGTTCTTTCAACGAACCATACGTGCGATCTTCCAAGAATTCATTGTGACCAGTCATGATCAGAATTAGGTCGGGATCATGAAGCAACACTTCCTCAAGAATCGGAATCAGCCGATAGCTTGCATACGACATTCCGCCGCAGTTGATGACTTCATATTGAGCGGACGAGGTTCCGTTCAGCTCTAGCTCGAGCCATCTGGGAAATGCCGTCTCGGTTTCATACGGGTGGCCCAGTACGGTCGAACCACCGAGGCAGAACGCCCGAAAGGTATCGGTCGGCTTGGTCGCCGAGAATCGCTGCTTGCCAAAAAAGTAGTAGTGATGTCGTGATGTCTCGTAATCGCCCGTATCGTCGTTAAGCTCAAACAGTGGAAATGCCTGACTGAATCCAACGAACGGATCTTGATAACTGGTTGGGGTCCCTAATCCAGTGATCCGCAAGCCGAATTCAAACAAGACGAATGGCAAAAGCCCCAAACAGATCGCGCAGAAAATGCGAGCTGTCTTGTTCGTGCGAGTACGTTCCGGTACGGTCGCGTCCATCGTCGTCGTCATCCGCGAGAGTCAAGAAAATCATCAGCAGTGAACGCTCAAGCCGAATGGTATCATAGATACGTATTCATCATAACGGCGACGATTTAGGACGTGTTGCGGGGAAGTCAAAATGTCACGAAGTGAGGATCAGGATGTAACGCAGGAGCAGGCAGCAACCACAGCACGCCCGTATCGTTCGTCATTTGAACATTGGTCCGTCATCGGCGCAATGTTGCTCCTGCTTTTGATCGCCGGCTCTCACATTGTGCTGTGGATTTACCTGAGCCGCGACAAAGAGCCGACGAAGGAACGGCTTTTTTGGCAACTGTGTCAGCCCGGCTACACGACGAATCAGCGTGAGCAAGCGTTTTCCGAGCTGCTGTGGCTCGGCAACAACGAGTGGCGTAGTGCCCGACTCGAGGGACTTGATCTAACCGGCGTCAAGCTTGCCGGAGCGGATATTCAGAATGCCCACATGGAGGGATGTATCCTGGCCGATGCTGATCTAAGTGACTGTCGTTTGCGGCGGACTCACTTGGATGGCGCAAACCTCACCGCTGCAGATCTCTCGGGCGCGAATCTGTTCGAGTGCGATTTGCTGAAGTCTGATCTTCGACGTGCGGTGTTGATCGAAACAGATCTAAGAGGCGCGGATCTCGGGCAGTCAACTGCAGACGGAGCGTCATTGATCGCGGCTGACATGACTGGCGCGAACCTCGAATTGGCATCCCTTGTTGGCGCCGACCTGACACGCTCACGTCTGGTCGAAGCCAATCTAAGGCTTGCGGACCTTACCGCAGCCAACCTAGCGCGGACTGACCTCACGGCGGCTAACCTCAACGGGACTAATCTGCAGAATGCCAATTGGTGGCGTGCTGATGGGCTCAGCCCAGATCAACTCGCATCCTTGCGAGAGCAGTATCCGCCTTCCTCGGACGCAGGTCAGGCGATGCAGCAAGACTTCCAGCAGTGGCTTGAGACGCAAGAGCCTGACTAGAGCAACTCACTGTTTTCCGTGTCCGGGAGGGCGCCTCGCCTCTCGAATCGCGTGCGCGGAATCGGGTAATGCGTGCGTTAGAAACTCTTCGATTCGCCACGGATCATTGTCTGTGACGTGCGAAAATCTTGGCGACCATGTCGATCGTATCGGCCTCGGACGAAGACTTGTCGTCGCGGTATCGTTTGACGCGCGCAAAGCGAAGGGCAAACCCGGATGAATAGTGGGGACTCTGTTGAACTTCGTTGAAGGCGATCTCGGCAACGAGTTGAGGTTGCACGTAGACAATGTGCTGGTCACGAGAAAGTTCTATTTCCAATAGCCGCCGCGTTTGCCATGTGAGCATCTCGTCGGTGAGGCCCTTGAACGTCTTACCAATCATTTCGAATCCGCCGTTGGATGGATTACGAGCGCCAAGATGCAGGTTGCTCAGCCAACCCTTCCGTCGACCACTGCCCCACTCGGCCGCCAGAATGACCAGATCGAGAGTATAGGATGGCTTGATCTTCAGCCAACTCTGACCTCGACCCCCGGCAGCGTACGCCGCTTCCGTGGACTTCGCCATGATACCCTCGTGACCTGCTTCAAGGGCGCCGGTCAAGAAAGCCTGTGCTTCGTCCTGTCGACCCGTGACCATGCGTGGCATCAGCAACTCAGAATCGATAGCGGTCGATAGAGCCTGATGACGTTCCGCTGTCGTCTGATCGATAAGTTGCTGGTGATCGACCAAGAGGCAGTCAAAGAACGATACGCTCAGCGGCAAGGACGCCGTCATTTCTTCGATATCACGCTTTCTTCCAAATCGTCGCATCGTGGTTTGAAAGGGATGGGGTCGACCATCGGAACGTAGGGCGAGAACTTCGCCGTCCAGGACTAATTGCCGCGCACTCATTTCCCGAACCCGCTGGACGATCTCAGGAACGTTCTCGGTCACGTCCTTCAGATGCCGCGTGAAGACTCTGACTTCTTCCGCATCTTTATGGACCTGGACTCGAACACCGTCCAGCTTGTACTCCAGCGCGGCCACGCCCATGCGCTGGATTGCATCGTCAACATCCTCGGCTGTGTCGGCGAGCATGGGTTGAACGGGACGGAATAGTTGCAGCGAGAATCGTCGTACCCCGTCAATGCCCTCGGCCATGGCTCGTTCGGCCACCGCGGCGACATCACCTGTCAGCATCACGGCTCGCCGGATGTCGGCGGCTGTCAGCTGCATGGACTTTGCCACCGCCTCGATCATGATGCCCTCCAAAGCACCGTGACGCACATCGCCGACGATGAGGCTTCCCAGAAATCTCTGACCATCAGCTGTTGTCCTAGAAAGCAGATCGACCAACAGTTTCGAACGTTTGGCATTCGAACCTTGTCCCTTCGTCTGAGCGACCTGCGTGAAGATCGAATTGACTTCGGTCAAGGTTGGATCCTGATCGCTATCGGGCATTGCCGTGGGGGCCGATTGCAGCGCGTTGCGAATGGCCGCCCCTCCAATGCCGATTCTGCCCTGCGGCAATACACCGCTCAGAAACTTCACGGCGATCGCGAGCTCGTTCGATTCAACACGTACCAGACAATCGCTCAATAAAGCAATCTTCTTTAGGCGGGCGCGTGTCGACGCTACCTCCCCCGATGTGGCAACGATCTCTCGAAGCTGCATGCGGTGTGCACCTGTGACTGTGGCGCTGCTACGCGATTAACTCTTCGACGACACGGGATGGTTCGACACCAGTGAGCCTTTGATCGAGCCCCTGGAACTTGAAGCTCAGTCGAGTGTGGTCAAAGCCCAAGAGATGGAGGATTGTCGCGTGCAGATCACGAACGTGTACCGGATCGCGAACGACATTGAAGCCAAACTCGTCGCTTTCGCCAAGCGTTACACCACCTTTGACTCCGCCACCGGCCAACCACATTGTGAACGCATTCGGATGATGGTCGCGCCCGTCGCCACCATTGCCTTGGACCATCGGCGTCCGCCCGAATTCGCCACCCCAAATGACCAACGTGTCATCAAGCAACCCTCGCTGCTTCAGGTCTGTGATCAAGGCGGCGCATGCCTGGTCGGTGTCGCGACAATTGCCGATCAAATCATTCTTCAAGTTGCCGTGCTGATCCCAGGCTTCATGAAATAGCTCGACAAAACGTACACCTCGCTCGACGAGACGCCGAGCAAGCAGGCAATTGTTGGCGAATGAAGATTTGCCGGGTTCGGCGCCGTATAGATCTAATACGTCTTGAGATTCACTCTCGATGTCCATCAGTTCCGGCGCACTGGATTGCATTCGAAACGCCATCTCGAATGAGTTGATTCGAGTCGCAATTTCGGGATCGCCGACGACATCCAGGTGCATCTGATTCAGTTGAGTAATTGCATCGAGGGAATCTCGTTGCAGGGCAGCATCGACACCGCGGGGATTCGAAAGAAAGAGAACGGGATCACTGCCACTACGAAATTGAACACCCTGGTAAACCGTGGGCAAAAAGCCGCTGCCCCAATTTGAATTGCCTCCACTCGGACCCTTCTTACCGGAGCTGAAGACAACGAATCCCGGCAGGTCTTGCGATTGGCTGCCGAGCCCATAAGTGGCCCATGCCCCTAAACTTGGTTTACCGAATTGCTGTGAACCCGTATTCATCAAGATCTGGGCCGGCGCGTGATTGAAGGCGTCGGTCGTCATCGACTTGATGATGGCCAAGTCATCGACCACGCCGGCCGTGTACGGCAGGAGCTCCGAAACGTCCGCGCCGCAATCACCGTGCCTGGCAAAATTGAACTTAGGGCCGAGTAACTTGGAGTTGGGATTGATGAACGCTGCTCGATAGTCCTTGATCAGCTCTGCCGGCGGCAACGTGTTGTCGAACTTCGCGAGTTGTGGCTTGTAGTCGAACAACTCGAGATGACTCGGCGCTCCGGCCATGAACAGAAAGATGACGTTCTTGGCTTTCGGCTCAAAGTGTCCGCGGCGCGGTGCCATCGGATTCGCCACGTCAAGGACATCCGCTTGACTCGATTGAGCGAGTAAATGGTTCATCGAGATCGCGCCCAAGCCGACGCCGCACTGCTGCAGAAACCATCGCCGAGCGATCATCGCTGATGCATTCTGGATTCGTAAGGTCATGTTCGCACTCGAATAGGAAGGGTTATTCCCTTGTGATCGTTTCGTCCAGATTCAACACCACTCGTGCAACTGCGGTCCAAGCCGCAAGCTGAGAGGCGGAAACTCCTTCAGGCAACTTGGGTGGATCGTCTGGATCATCCGCCGCCAGTTCCCACGGATTGGTATCGGCTGATGACCAACGTTCGTATTGCTTGCTCAGCATGCTGAGTAATACTGATGCCTCTTTGTCAGTTGGTTCCCGCGATGTGCAGCGACGAAAGATAAACGAAAGTCGCGTGGCGTCTTCGGACGAACAGGAAACACTCTGCAGAGCTAAGGCACGGGCGCATTGAACGAACAACGCTTCATTCAGTGTCGTTAAGGCTTGCAGCGGAGTGTTTGATCGACTGCGTCGCACGCACGAAGAATCACCGTTGGGGGCATCGAAGGCCTGCAGTGCCGGAAACGGAACAGAGCGAAATCGAAATGTATAGATCGATCGTCGATATCGATCGCTGCCGGTGGAATAAGCCCAGACTTTGGGGCCGTAACTCGCGGGAGGTTTGAAGAGGAATTCTGGCGCCGGCGGGTAGACGCTAGGCCCACCAATGGTGTCATTCAACAGACCGCTCGTTGAAAGAGCGATGTCGCGCACAATTTCGGCGTCGACTCGAAATCGTGAGCCGCGTGCGAGCAGGCGATTGTACGGATCCCGGGCGTAGAGTTCCGGTGTGACATGCGATGATTGCCGATAGGTCGAGGACGATACAATCCAACGGTGTAGCCGCTTCAGACTCCATCCATCTTTCATGAACTCCGTGGCAAGCCAGTCCAAGAGTTCTGGATGGGTCGGTAACTCGCCTTGCGAACCGAGATCCTCGCTGGTCTCGACAATTCCTCGCCCGAAGTAGCTTTGCCAGACCCGATTTACAATCGCTCGCGCCGTTGTTGGCGAACGATCGTCGACCAGCCAGCGAGCGAAGGACAGTCGTGTTGGTGTCTCATCAGCCAGTGGGTGCAGGAACTCGGGAACACCCGGAGTCGTCGCCTCGCGCTTCTGCAGAAAATCGCCGCGCTCAAGCCGGTGAGTTGAACGCACACGGTTACGCTCGGACAGTACCAGTTGCGTTGTCCCGCTAGGATGCTGCTTCCAGAGCTGTTCGGCCCGCTCATGTGCCTCGCCCCAATCCGGTCGCGTAGCCCGCCAATGTCCGAACAACTCACGCGACTGCTCCACCGTTCGATCAGTAGATGGAATCGCCACGATCTCGCGGATCAACGGCGGCACTGGATGCGCTTCGGGATCAGGCGAGGAGGTAAGCGACAAGCGAAAGCGGCCAAGGTTAAAGGTCTGATTGTCATCGCTATTCCAACCACCGTGTTTTTGACTCAGGTAGATGTGAACGATGAAGCCATCTTTCGAATGCGGCAGCTGTTCGAGTTGGAACACTGCGGTGCGAGGTTGATTGCTTCGACCTGAACCAACGTCGGTGGTCCATGCGGTCAGTTCGTCACCGTCGAAAGCAAAATCCACATTCCCGATGATGCGTTTCGTCTCGGCGCGATCATCATACGCTTGCTTGAGTGGTGACGTCGGCGCCGCCACGTCGGCGGTGGCCCCAGTGATCTTGACCTTTTGTACCTTCAGCGGTTGTGACCTCGGTGTAACCTCAATCTCGATTTCGCTGAGTCCGCACGTTCCATCGGTCGATCGACCCGGGCCACCTCGCGGAAGGTTCGGATCTGTCAGCAGTTCCAACCGAATACCGGTGATTGTGTTCAGATCCGTCTCGGTGGTCATCTTGGGTTGGAACTTGGTCGGCGCATAACCCTGTGCCAGGTACGACCCATCTGACTGTGGTAGAAACTTTTGACCCCCAATCGTTGTGTCATCAAAACTAAGCTTGGCAACGTGCCACTGCGAATCAGCACGCTCAGTCTGCTCCCGTTCCCAGGCCGCGAGTGATGTCGCCCAGTGCGGATCCGACTTCTTTAGCCCTTGGTCGATTCGATCAATCGATGCGAACATGTCTTGGCGACGACGCTGTTCATCCTCGGTGTAAACAGCGATCTGTGCTTCGTGAGAATTGTTGAGGAAGGCGAACATGCGATAGTACTCGGCCTGACTCAAGGCGTCATATTTGTGGTTGTGGCATTGTGCACAGCCGACGGTAAGGCCAAGCACACTTTTTCCCACGGCATCCATTCGGTCGAACATCGCTTCCATGCGAAACTGCTCCGGATCAATTCCACCCTCTTCGTTGATCATCGAGTTGCGGAGAAAGCCGGTGGCGATCAGGTTGTCCTGGGTTGCATTGGGGTACAGGTCACCCGCCAGTTGCTGGATGACGAATTCGTTGTACGGCAAGTCGCGGTTCAAGGCGTTGATGACCCAATCGCGATAGAACCATACTTGCCGTGGTTTGTCTTTCTCGAATCCGTCGGAATCGGCATAGCGCGCTGCATCCAACCACCAACGTCCCCAGCGCTCGCCGTAATGGGGTGAGTCCACGAGTCGTGCGATAACTGACTCGATCGCCTGCTCCGATTCGTCTGACAAAAACGCGTCAATCTCTGCCAGCTTTGGCGGCAGGCCGATCAAGTCGAGAGACATTCGACGCAGCAGCGTAACTCGATCCGCGGGTGGCGAAGGATTGAGTCCTTCATGGTCCAACCGCGCGAGCACAAATGCATCAATTGGATTCCGAACCCATTCTGGTTGGCTGACCGACGGAATACTTGGGCGAGACGGCGGAACAAACGCCCAATGTCGTGACCAGGTTGCCCCTTGCTCGATCCAGCGGCGAATCAATTGCTGTTGTTGGGGTGTCAGCTGCTTGCCGGAATCCGGCGGCGGCATTCGGGCATCCGGTTCATCGCTCGTGATGCGTACCCAGGCATCACTCGCCTCCAGATCACCGCCAACGAAGGCAGAGGATTCATCTATCGCGCCTTCGCGTGTGTCGAGTCGCAGGTCGGCTTCGCGATCGTCTGGATCCGGACCGTGGCAACTGAAACAGTTAGCAGACAAGATGGGACGAACGTCACGACCGAAGTCGATCTCATTGCCCACCGCTTGCGTGGCGTCACTGGAAATTGCCACGACGACCCATAGCGCTGTTGCGCCGAGTAGACGGAATGGAGTTGACCTGAACATTGTGATCACGCGCTGGACCATTGATTCGGGGATTGGCGAAAAACCGCCGACTCTAAATTCTTTTCAGCCCATCGGATTTGCACAAGTGTCTAAAGTGCATTTCCACACAGGTCCCCACCGGATCAAGGCAGATGTCACCGCAAACAAAGGGTGTGATATACTTCGAGCGGTGAAAGAAACTCGTGTAATACGAGATTTTTGAGGTCGGATCGTGGACTGGCGACCGAATTGACGACCAAACCGCGTGGCATCGTTTGACCGATCAATTCTGGGGGATAGCACGAGGAGCCACACAACGAAGCTTGCTGGGTGTGTCGCGATGCCCAAGTTGGAGTCGTTTCTCGACCGCAAGCGGAGGCAATCACTGATGATCGCGGGGCATCGGTTGGTACAAGTTTTGGCTGTCTCAGGCGTGCTTCTGTTTTCCGTGGCAAGTGCGCGGGCCAACGAGGATCCGCCTACGCTTGTTTGGCGTGGCTGTGGAGTCTCGAAGAAGGCCTTCATGGAGGCTTGCGCGGTCGAATACGAAAAGCAGACGGGTGTGAAGATTCGCCTGTCCGGCGGTGGCGCTCAGCTAGGCATCGAGACAGCTGCTGCCGGCGGCGCTGATCTAGGTGGAACATGTCGAGCCTGTTTGAAGAAATTGAACGAGGATCAACTCGACGTCAAACTTGCGGCTGTTGCCTGGGACGCTCTGACGGTCATTGTTTGTCCAGAGAATCCGATCGACAACATCACCCGCGACCAGTTGCAGGCGGTGCTTGAGCAGCGGATGACCAACTGGAATGAACTCGGCGGACCCGACGAGCAAATCATCGTCGTCGTCCGGCGCGGAAAGACCAGTGGAGTTGGCTACGGTGTTCGAGCTCTCATGTTGGATGACACGGAAGCTGATTTTGGACCGACGGCTTTGCGACTGAATTCAGTGGACCGATTGAACGTCTGGTGGAACGACAGCCAAGGGCGATTGCGATCACGGGTATATCGAGTGCCCGCAAACGCACTGTCAAGACGCTATCAATCGATGGGCATTCACCGACGCCCGAGAAGATTTCCAGCGGTGAGTACCCTTATTACCGACCGCTGTATGTTGCCTACCGTCCGGGCAAGAACGAACAGGTTGACCAATTTGTCGATTGGCTACTCAGTGCCGAAGGACAGTCGGTCATCCGTCGTGAGTCAACGGTGACTCTAGAACAGGGCGCACGCCTTACTTTGAGCTTCGCTCATTTCGGCGATACAAGGCAGATCACCAATTACGAAAAGCTCCTTGAACTGGCAACAGGGGTCGATCATTAGTTGACCGGTCGCGTTTATTATGGGTACGGTTCAGAAAACGATCGTCTTTGTGCTGCTGCCGATGTTGGTGGTGATGAGCGGGGCGGCGACCTGGTATCACTTCTACGGATATCGTCAAGCTGAAGCCGTAGCCAGCGATCGGCTGCAATCTGCGACGCAAATGATCTCAGAGCTTATCGTCAACCAAGTCGAGCAGATCGATCACACGCTGGAGTCGATTGTGTTGCGTGGCGATCTTGAGCGCTACCATATGTATTCGGCGGTGGGTTTATTGGACGATGCTGAGGATTCGCGCTTGTGGGTTGAGCAAGCATTGGAGCGGCTGGCGGAAAGTTATCCAAACGTGCGCGGCATCGAATTCTTCACAGCCGAAGGCGATCGTTTCGTCGCGGTCGTCGACGGGCAGCGTGAACTGGCACCGGCCAACGCGCTAGGTGAGCGTTGGTTTGCCGCCGCCATTGCTGGCGAGGAATACATCGGCTTTGAGGCCGACCGCCGCCTGCGTTTCGCCGTCGCTCGCGACCATGAATCTGCCAAGACCGTGGCGACGATTCTATTCGAATTCGGCGACGCCGCTGAGAAAGCCACGCAATTCGCCACTCGTCATCTAGAGGCAACGCGAGTCGAAATTCTTGATGGTGAAGGGACGCTTCGATTCGAGCAAGGTTCGAGCGTCGAGGAGATTGACCGGCTGGAAGCAAGCACGCCCGTTCCTCGATTTGGCGCCGTCGTACGTCTGCGCCAATCACGGACAGCGGCGTTGGCCGAGTTCTATAACGGACGCAACGCCTTGTTCTTCGCACTCGCCTTTGTCACAGTCGGGCTGCTTGTCGTGGCCTCGCTCGGAACCACTTCGGTTGTGCGGGATCTACGCCGCGCGAATCGACAAACTGAAAAGGCGAATCAGGATTTACGTCGGCATGCCCACGAGTTGGAAGAAACACGCAACTCGCTAGAGCAGCGATCGACGGAGTTGGCGCTTGCCAACATTGCTCTTGAGTGCAGCAATGTCGATTTGCAGCAGTTTGCCAACATTGCTTCGCACGACCTGCAGGAACCGCTCCGCGCTATCGACGGCTTCAGTCGACTACTGCGGCAAGACTATGAAGGCGAGCTCGACGAAACGGCCGACGAATACCTAAACTGGATCGGTCAAGGCGTGCAGCGCATGAAGACCTTGATCGATGACCTACTCACGTATTCACAAGTCGATTCCCATCAGCGACCGCTTGAGAAAACAGATTTGGGTAACGCGTTCGAAGATGCTTTATCGAGACTCAGCGCGTCGATCAGCGAGACCGGTGCGGAGGTTACGCACGATGGGCTACCCACCGTTGTTGGCGACCATTCGCTTTTGGCTCAGTTGCTGCAGAATCTGATCAGTAACGGAATCAAGTACCACGGCGACGACGCACCACGAGTACGCATCGCGGCGACAAAAGATGGTGATGAGTGGATGATCTCAGTCCGTGACAATGGGATCGGAATTGACAAAGAGCATCACGATCGCATTTTTGAACTCTTTCGCCGCTTGCATGATCGCGAGATGTATCCCGGCACAGGCATCGGCCTTGCCGTGTGTCGACGGATTGTCCAACGCCACGGTGGAAAGATCTGGTTGGAGTCCGCCCCGGGCAAGGGGAGCATCTTCTACTTCACGCTGGCGGCAAGCACTTAAGACCCAAACACTCTATACCCCAACACGCTTGCATCGCCAATCTCACAACCTTCTCGACCGATGCCCGCATCGGACGGAAGGCAATTCTTATCTCATCGCAAGCAGCGGACTCAACCGCTATTGAACGTGTGACAACGGCGTGGTAATAACGCCCGGAAATATTGTCAGCCATCTGATGCTGGAAGTGCAATGCCTGCATCGATGTGATGGCGTTCGTTGGCTGTTACGGAACGACGCTTTCGTAACTTGCAGCTGCGGCACACGATCATGCATAACCCACAAGACACGCCTATTGCTTCGCCGACCAACGCGCGCACGCATTTTGTTCATTCGACGCTGCGACTGCTGCGGATCGTTCATCACCGCAAGGCCAACGTGCTTGCCTGCCTGATGATTGCAGTTCTCCTTGGCACGCTCTACTTCTTCACGGCGAGCCGGAAGTACGAAGCGGGTGCTTCGTTGATGATTCTGTATCGAGGAAATGAGGACTCGCTGCCCAGGACTGACGGTTATCGCCAGAGCATGCTACCGACCTACGAGCGACTGCTCTACAGTTCCGTTGTCTTGGATGGTGCGGCTGAGCTTTTAGGGCAGATGCCTCCTGAAGCTCGAGTCGATCTGGTGAAATACTCCCGCGAAAAGTGGGTGGACGTGCTGAGAGGAAATCTATCGGCTCGCAGCATACGTTCCACAAACTTCATTGAGCTTAGATACCAATCTGTCGATCCTCAGACGGCGGTGACGGTCGTCAATGCGATCGTGCAGTCATATTTGGACTTTATCGATAAGAATCAGCGGAATGTAGCGACCGAGATCGTCGCAATTCTGGATAAAGGCCGGGCCGATGTCGCGCGACAGCTGAATGAGAAAGAAACGCTGCTGCTCCAGGCCAAACGCCAGATCGGAGATCTCGGACTACGAGATGGATCCGCAGTCACGCATCCTCTCGTGCACAACGTCGTCCGGATCAATGAGTCGTTAATGGAGATGCGGCAGAAACGAATGCGTCTAGAGGCTTCGCTTGCCTCTGTTCGCCAAGCCATCAGTCAGGGTCGAGACTTGCGACAGTATCTGATGTCGCTGGAGGATGCGGCAGGTCGCGACATGATCCTGGGCGTTCTCGGCATGGATGCGCACGATGAAGAGATCATCAGCCAAATTGAACGCAAACTGGTCGAGGAGCGAGCCCGTCTCAATTCGGTTCGAGAGCACTACGGCGACGCTCATCCAATCGTCGCCGACTTGCGACAGAGTATCCAGCACAACCAAAGCTATTTGAGTGAGTATCGATCTGCGCGTTCCAAACGACTAGATCAGGCTCAGAATCGGCATCTTGCATCAATGTTGCTTTCGATGCTTGAGAGCGAGTTAGCGACCATTCTTACACATGAAGAGACTTTGCACCGCGAGTTTGTTCAAGCTCAGAGAAAGGCGGTCGAGCTCAATGGTCAAGTGGCTCAGGTTGCAATTATCGAACACGACTTGCGACTGCTGCGTGATCTCCATGACACCCTCCGCAATCGAATCGCGAATCTGGACATCCGACAGGATCAAGCCGAGGTGCGTGTGGCGGTGGTCAGCGAAGCGGAAGCAGACGAATCTCCTGTTTCTCCGCGACCCATCGCGCTTGGCTTCTTCTGCATTGTCGGCGGCCTCGCCTTAGGTGGCGGAACAGCCTACATCCTGGATGTGCTCGACGATCGCTTCCGGTCGGCCGACGAGTTGAAAGAACAACTTGGCGTATCGGTATTGGCCATCGTTCGCCAATTGCCGGTGATGGATGCAAGCGGCTTGGATTCGCTGCAGGTCTATGTTGCTCCGGATGGTGTTGAGAGTGAGGCGTTTCGAACGCTGCGTACGACCTTGGCATTCTCCGAGCCGAAGAAGGAGTGCATTGCGATCAGCAGCTCTGAGCCGGGAGACGGTAAGACAACGGTCTTGGCCAACCTCGGGGCAGCGGCGGCTCAGGCCGGCAAACGCACGCTATTGATTGATGGTGACATGCGACGTCCTGGCTTGTCTCGCCTCTTCGGGCTGCGAGGCGTGGCCGGATTGGCGGAGATTCTACGTGAGCACGACGAGATTAGCCAAATGGCACCAGCTCTCATTACCGCGTCCGGATTGGAGGGCTTGGATGTGCTGTCATCGGGTGCTCCTCCAAGTGATCCGTCAAGCTTATTAGCCAGTGATCGACTCTCGCAACTTGTCGCCTGGGCGGACGGACAATACGACCTCCTGTTGATCGACACGCCGCCCATCCTGGCAGCAAGCGATGCCGCGATCATTGGACGACTTACCGACGGCATCGTGTTGGTCGTACAGCCTGCCAAGAATCATCGGCGAATGGTCTATCGTGCCGTCGACCAGATTCGCTCTGTCGGATTGACCTTTGTCGGGATCGTCGCGAATCGAATATCGTCTGCAGATGACGACTATTACGGCTATGGATATGGCTATGGTCACGGCTACGGAGGTCAAGTTGGCGAGGACGACCCGGAGTTGGAAGACGTTTTAGAGTTTCCGTCGCCAAATGAGGTCGACGGCCACAGGCGTGCTGCGTGACGGAGGACGCGACATGACGCCATCGCCTTCGACGGTGAGTTCCGGTCGGTCAAATGAATCCGCGGTCCAGGTGTGGCAACGGTGGCTGTTGACCGTTGTCGACCTGGGGACTGTTGGCGTGCTCGTGATCGCCCCTCTGTTTATGGGCGGGCGACATCCGCTGGGAAAATTCGTCTTGGCCGCGATTGTATGGGTGATGTCCATCGCGTGGCTGGCCAGACAGACTCTGGCACGGCGTGCACAGTGGTCGTGGTCCGGCGCCGAGTTACTCTTACTGCTTTCTACACTGTTGGTCGTCATCCAGGTTTGTCCCTTGCCGTCAGGCGTGCTACAGACACTCAGCCCCGCGCAATCCCAACTCCTACCATTGTGGTCGACCCATCAGCCGCTTTACGGAGCTTGGCAATCGATATCGCTCACGCCGGAACGGACTCGGCAGGGCTTGTGTCTTCTGCTCTCCTACGTGGCATTGTTTCTGATCACCTATCAGCGTGTACGCTCGGTCGCTGATATCGAGCGATTGATGAAATGGATGGCGATGGCGGTCGTGACCATGGCTGGGTTGGGATTGCTGCAGTACCTGATCGGCAATGGAAAGTTCCTTTGGATATACGAACACCCAACGCGGCACACGAACTATGTTGCCAAGGGTGCATTTGCAAATCAGAATCACTTTGCTCACTTTCTTGCCTTGGGCGCGGGACCTTTAATCTGGTGGCTACAAGATTGGCATCGCCGGCGTGGCGACTTGGTCAGTCGCTTTTCTGCTCATTCCGCGGCACCTGGTGCTTCGACCTATGGTTCGACATTGCTGATAACTGGTTTGGGTATTGTCATGTTCGCCAGCCTGCTGTCTTTTTCACGTGGCGGTTGGCTGGTGATGTTGTTGGCCGTGTCGGTGACGGGGGGGATTTACGCACTCAAGGGAGTCGTCGACCGAAGAACGATTGCGGTGTTGTTCGGCATGTTGCTGGTGATCACCACCGCTGTCCTGATCCACGGCCATCAGCGTCTGCAGACGCGCCTGAACACGATCACGGATGGATCACTCGAACAGATTGATGCCAGCCGCGGCCGTCGAAAGATTTGGGCGGCAGTCAGTCGAGCGATTCCAAACTTTGTTGTGATGGGTGCGGGAGTCGGCAGCCACCGCGACGTCTATCCGACCTTCATGGAAGAGTTCTCAGAGGTTGAGTACACTCACGCGGAAAGCGGTTATCTGCAGATCTTACTCGAGACCGGTGTGCCGGGATTAATCTTGCTGTTGAGTGCTGTTGGCCTAAGCGGCTATTGGTTGGTCCGCGTCTTGTGGCGTTCGTCGTCGCGTAAGGCGAGTCTGCTTGCTGGAGCGTTGGCGGCCGGATGGGCAGCCACGGTCATGCATTCGCTGGTTGACTTTGTTTGGTACATACCCGCGTGCGCGAGCTTCGCGATCCTATTGGCCGCCGCGGCCGCAAGGCTGTTCCAAATCACGTTCGATGCGGAACGACAGACGACACTCCTTTCCAGACCGGGTTGGCTCGTTTGCATGATTGTTGTTGCGGGTATTGCTGTTGTCGGCGTACACGCACAACTTGGTCCAGCGCGAGCCGCTCGGTACTGGGAGCGGTATCTGGCCATGTCTCTCTCCGCTCAAGACGCTGCAATGGAGCGAATTCGACAGGGACGTGAGCTGCGAGCCAATGAGATTGACGATTCGGATCCCGAGACCCTGACTCGGATGACCAGGCTGCTCCAAGAGTCGCTTGCCCACAATCCGAACGACGCCCGCACGCACGCGCGAATCGCGGCAACCCACCTGCGGCACTTCGAGGTTCTGCAAAAGCGCTCGGAGAACGCCATGAGCTTGAGCGATATTCGCAGCGCCGCGGTGATGTCTAGTTTCTCGTCAAAAGCTGACCAAGACGATTGGTTGAATGTGGCGATTGGCGAGCATCGCCAGTTATTGGATCGCGCCTTGCTTCATGCAGAGCTGGCCGTGTCCGGCAGTCCTATGTTGGGAAAGGGCTACCTACATCTTGCGGAGCTTTCCTTCCTGGAGGGAATGAATCAGTACCGCGATCAGCTCATCGCGCAAGCCAGGATCGCACGACCTCATGATGGTGCCGTGCTATATCTGATCGCTGCCGAAGCGCACCTGGCGGGCGACATGGAAACCGCAATTCCGCACTATCGACGCGCGTTTCATCGCAGCGCGGACATGCAAGACCTGATTATTTCGATGCTTGCCCCGATCATTAAGCCGCAGGACTTTCTTGCGGCCTTTCAACCAGATCGGATTGGGCTGGGCAAACTGTACGATCACTACCGAACGAACTCGGCCACGATGAACGCCAACTTCGTCGGTCACGAGTATGTACGTGCGCTTGAAGAGCATGGAAACTCGGCGACGGGCAACGTCGCCGCCAACTCATGGTATCGAGCGCAAGAGGTTCATGCGTTTCTGAAGCAACGGCCGGAAGCAGTGGCTGCTGCCCGCCGCGCTGTGGCGGCCGACCCGACGGATTATCGTCTACGCTACCTGCTGGCCGTCCGACTTCTGGAGAACGAACAGCCGAACGCGGCTTTGACCGAGTTGCGGTGGTGCCTTCGCCGTCGCCCGGATGACCCGGCCGTTCTGCATCGGCTTGCGCAACTCGCCCATCGCAATTGAGTGCTACGGCTCGCCTCCTGATGCTTGAGCGGGTGTTCGGGTCTGGATGAAGTCTCACGTCACCAGTCGCCTCACTGAGTCGTCTCGTCTTCGCCACGTTGGTTGAGAATTGCCAACGTCGTCGCTCAAAGTCATCACGATTTCTGTTCGTTTGCAGAGTTGACAATGGGCAACCTATTATTTCGTGGCGGTGTTCAGATTTGGACATCGTTTGGCACCTTGATAGACACCGAAAGACGATACACCCGATGTGCCCTTCCGATCTGCAAGCGATCACGCTGCGCAGTCTGCACTTCGAGGCTTGCGAAGTGCGACTCGTGCTCTCCGGACAGCCCGCGTCCGAAGTGGCAATACAAAGCAGCGCTGATTCTGAAGATCCGCTGGTTTTGGCGGACATCCATCACACGACCGGTGTGGCGTACGCACATGATCATTTGGGACTGACTGGATTTGGCCAGACAGTCGCCGTGATCGACAGCGGCGTTGCCTACGATCATGCCGCGCTAGGCGGTGGGTTTGGCCGCTCGTATCGTGTTGTCGGCGGATGGGATTTCGCAGAAGATGATGCCGATCCCTTTGACGATGCACCTGCTGGTTTGCATGGCACTCACATTGCCGGCATCATTGGCAGCCAGCACACCGAGCATCTCGGGGTCGCACCGGAAGTCGATCTGGTCGCGCTGCGAGTGTTTGACGATCAAGGCGGCAGTGATTTTGAGTGGGTCGAAAGCGCTCTGCAGTGGGTCTACGACAACCGGAATCAGTTCGAGCATCCAATCACGACCGTCAATTTATCGTTGGGAGCGACCTGGAGTGGGTCGGACCTTCCTGAATGGGCGACGTTGGAAGACGAATTTGCTCGATTGCGTCGCAGTGGAATCTTTGTTTCGGTCGCTGCGGGAAACAGCTTTGAGGCGGAATCCGCCGCCGGCTTAAACTACCCGGCCGCCAGTCCTCACGTCGTGCCTGTTGCCAGTTACGGAGCGGACGACGAGATAAGTGCGTTCAGTCGACGTGGCGATCGCGTACTCGTTGCTCCCGGGGAAGGCATCACGAGCACGGCTACCGACTTTATTTACGATTTCAACGGAATTACAGACGACTACTACTCCGCCTCCGGCACAAGTATGGCCGCTGCCTACGTATCCGGAGTCAGCGTGTTATTGCGGCAGGCGATGCAGGCGGCCGGAACGCAAAACATATCGCACGATTCCATCTATCAGCTGCTGCATAGCACGGCGAACACTGTTTACGATCCAGCAACCACCTCACACTACAGGCATATTGACGTCCGAGCCGCGCTGGATCGGATCGCTCCAACATTTGATGATCTTGGAACTATCGCGACGCAGCAGATTTCCCAACTTGCCGCTAGCGAAAGTGGGTTGTGGTATCGAGTCGGAGCTGGACGCTCAGGCATCCTCACGCTCGAAACGCTAAACGACGACAAGAGCGACATTCACATCGAGGTGTTCGATGCCGATCGACAACCCATTCCCAACGATTCACCGCACGCGCCGACAAATCGAGTCGACCTGAATGTGCGACAGAATCAATCGCTGCTTATACGACTGTCGGGTCAGAATGCGGACGTCGATGTTCGCATGACGAACCTGCTGTCTTCAACCAGCTATGCAGTGGACGTGTTTGGCACTCAAGCGAACGATCGATTCCAGCTTGAGCTGACGGCCGACCGCTCGCTTTCCGTCAACGGCGTGACGTACGCGTTGAGCGAATCGGCTGCGACGATTCGGATTCATGGTGGGGCGGGTGACGACACCTTGCGAATCAACGGAACGGCAGATGATGAAACGGTCTGGCTCGACGAGACGAGCGCTCGCGTGCGTGGCCCCGATTACTTAATTCAATCAGACGCAACTGAGCGCAACTCTGTCTATTCCGGCGGCGGCCATGATCGTGTCTATCTGTTTGACTCGAGGTCGGATGACACGTTCTTTGGACTTGCCGATTACAGCCTGCTCATGGGTCCGTCGTTCCGCAGTTACGCACATGGATTCGCGGACGTCCGTGCGTATTCCGTGAGCGGCGGTCAGGATATCGCTCGTCTGTACGATTCGACGGGTAACGACCAGCTGTCAAGTTTGCCGACTTACAGCCTGCTTGTCGGCGATGACTTCCGTAACTACGCGAAGGGGTTCGAGGCTGTCCGCGCCTACGCTCGGAACGGTGGTCGTGACGAGGCGCGACTGTTTGGCTCGACGTTAGACGACCATTTGTACGCACTCCCGAGCTACTCACTGATGACGGGAGTTGGATTTGATAATTACGCCGAAGGCTTCGAGCGTGTCCGCGCGTACGCGAATCAAGGAGGCCATGACGAGGCACGGCTGTTCGATTCGAGTGATGACGACGCGTTTTACGGATTGCCCAACTATTCTGTGATGATGGGACCCGGGTTCGACAACTATGCCCAAGGCTTCGAGCGCGTTCGAGCCTACAGCCACCGAGGTGGACGCGACGAAGCACGGTTGTTCGATTCGGCCGGTGACGACGTGTTCTACGGCCTTCCTGAGTACGCGCTGTTGAAGGGAAATGGGTTCGACAACTACGTTGAGAGTTTCGATCGAGTCCGCTCGTATGCGTACCAGGGTGGTCACGACGAGGCTCGGCTGTACGACTCGCGTGAAGACGACACCTTCTACGGTCTCCCTGAATACTCCGTGTTAACGGGGCCGGGATTCAACAACTATGTAGCCAACTTTGACGTCGTCCGCGCGTACGGCAATCGTGGTGGGCATGACGAAGCGCAACTGATTGATTCCAGTGGTGATGACCTCTACTCCGGACGTCCGGGCCAGGGCATGCTGAAGGGCGATCGCTTCGTCAACTACGCCTTCGCATTCGATATCGTACGCGTTCGCGCCGAACGGGGTGGTCATGATCGGGCTGAGCTTCGCGGAGCACCGACGGACGATCTATTCACGAGCCGTGCATCGCTCAATTCGCTGCTTGGAGTTGACTACTACCATGAGGTCCATGACTTCGAAGTCAGCAATGCCTACGCTGGCAGCGGAGGGCAAGATCGGGCCATATTCAGCGAGCTCAGTGCCCACGACGCAGTCTATCGACAGGTCAATTCAACGTCGGGGCTCGACGTGATCGACGCCACCGTCCATGACTTTCCCGTGATCGACGTTCACCAGGGTGGCCACATACTGAGGGCGGCTGGCTACCTGGCCGTCGACTATCTGCTGAGAGACGGCGAAACCTGGCTGTAACGGCCTTCTCGCTGACCTGCTTGTGGCACAGTGGCCGTGTCGCGCCGAGCGCTAACCGGGGATGCTGCTTTGTGGACATCCCACACAACGTGGGCCACACACACACTGATCAGCAAGAATCGAATGGTTGCGACAATGACCAAGGAAACGGCGGCGCCGTAAATGCCATACGAGGGAATCAGAGCTGCGCAAACAGTGATCATGGTTCCCAGCGATACCAGGGCAACAGCCAACTGGGTGCGAAATCGACCTGAAGCAGTCAATACAGCACCCATACCCGAAAGGCAATTGATCGCGCTTGCGACCATGATCCAGATAAACGCATCGAAATGCGCGACAAACTCGACTCGAAACAGTAACGATAGTAGTTCGCGCCCAATCAGCAGACTGGCAATTAGTCCGCCGATCCCCGCAAGAGCGTTGACGGTAAGTACTCGAAGCAGCAAGCGTCGGAATGGCGGGGCATTGCGCTGCAAGTAATACTGACTAAGTCGTGGTAGCGCAGCCTGAGCCAAGGCCAACACGGTTTGTTGAAGCACGATTCCCGGACAGAGTAGCGCGACAAAGATGCCCACAGCGCTGACGTCCACGTATTGTGCGATGAAGCCTCGCGGCATGCTAATCGTGAGCGACACGATGCCCACCATGATGCCTGGTGCCAGGGCGAAAGCGATGAGTTTCTTGATTTGAGTTGAATTCCATTCGGGCGTCACTTGTCCAAGGCCGCTCGGACTGGACGTTTTTGTATGTAGCCACCGTGTGGTCGGTAAGTCGTACAGCAGCAGTGTCGTCATCGTGACGGCTGCCAGGCAGAAACATGCGATGACGAGGCTGTTTGTCAGGACGATGGCTGCCGTCAGCACGAGCAATTGAGCCACACCGCTTAGGATTTGACTCTTGGCGATACAGTCCATCCGTTCACAACGATGCATCAATCCGTAAAACAGGTCACTCAGCGCAACAAAGAGTTTCGACAGCGCTAAGGCGGCGATCACCCACACGATGGTTGTGCTGTCGCTGTTCACCAGTCCCAAGATGAGGATCGTCAGCAGGGCGATACTGCTCGTCATCAGACGCACGGCGAAGTAGGTCCCGAACGAGCGATGTTGGTCCGCATCGCTGGCGAGAATCAGTCTTAGCTGAAGGCTGCAGAGGGCGAAGACCGGATTGATCAACGCCAAGCCCAAAGCGTACTGCCCTACTGTGTGCGTTGAACAGACCTTGGCCAGCAAGCACAGCGTTCCCACTTGCGCGGCACCGACAAACAAGTTGCCACAGAGCGCCCAGATAAAGTTGTGCCGGATCGCAAGACGGCCGACGAACGCGGGGTCGTCGTTAGAGATCGGCTGAGCTTCAAGAGAGGGCTTCATGTGTTTGACGATGTGGGCTTATCGCGACTAATTCGGGTGATGGGAGACTGGTGAGCCTGAAACTCGAACTCTTATGAATATCCAAAGCGGCGAAGTTGAAAACTTGTGAGAGCCCACGTCAATGCCCTCGATCGGTTGGGCAGGTGATGGGTCCAGGTAAAATCGGGTTTCAATGTAACTTCATCCATTCTCATTCGATTGCCCGATGCGATGTGGCCTCTCTTGAGTGGGCGACGATCTTCGAGCGCGGAGGCTACGTCGCCATAGTCCATCTGAAGCATCTCGCCAATCCGCTGCAGGACCGGTCGGGAGTTAGTGACGAAGTCCTCGTAACGAACGCAAATCGATCGATCGGACGGGAGTTGGCTCCGTACATGGGACGACAGCAGGTTCGCCTTCAGCCAATCAAAGCAAACTCGAGGGCTCGACTTTGCCGGAACATCGCCCTCGATTCCGCGCCGCAAATCGCGATTCCAACTCTTCGACCTTGACCACACTAACGCCCTGACATCACGCACCAATTGAACAACGTACAGGTCGACGTTGGGCATCATGGCCAGCGCCATAGCACGGCCTGGCAGTTTCGATGCATCCACAACGAGCGATTTGCCACTGGTTGTCTGGACCGCCTTGAGGACGTCGAACGTGCTGTGCAGATATTGTCGCACGGCTTCGGAATCCGAATCACGACACCATGGCCATTGGAGCGCGGCAAGACTAGATTCGAGACGCGATTGCAATTCCACGTCAGGCTGCAAGCCGGCGAGCTTGGCACGTACAGAGTCCCAGAAACCACAGTCTCTCGCGTGCACACCACAGGAACACCAATTGTCCTGCCCGCTCAAGTGCCGCTGGGTGTTACACAATTCGCCAACAGCGACGGCATCAGGATGGTTGCCCAAAGCAATGTTGAGAAGCGTTGATCCACTTCGCCCGTCGCCAACGATATAGAGGACTTTGATCATGCAGCTAAGTGGATGTCTGTGATTTGACGAGCTTGGGAGCTTCGCCCTCCCGGCGCAACCGCAATTCTTAGTTCACTACAAGAGGCTGCGGATCGTAAAGCATCCGTTATCTGCACGGAACACCAAAACGCACGGTGATGACTTCGGTAAAACGCGCTTCGTCAACTGTTTACCGAAGGCGAAAGATTCGCAGCTGCGTTTGGCCTCTCGCAAAGCTGATATCGGTGACAGCATCGACGTTCCAAGTTGACGGTCACGTGCCGTTCTGCTACAAGCCCGCGCAGCTTGCGCTCACGCTGCAAGCCGTCCTGTTGCATCGATCACCTCGAGTCCGGTTGCGAATATGAAACTGGTCGACGTTCAGAAACTGCTGGAACCCTATGAGCCGCAACAGTCAGCGGAATCGATACTGGAGGCATTGAATATTGCCTATCACGCTCGCGAAGCGAGTCGCTATGATTCACAGCACGCCGAAATCTGTCAGCAGCTTCCTCCCTTGTGGCGGGAGATGATTGCGATCGCGCTTCGCCAACGTCGACACCAGCGCTGGTCTATCCTGGACTTCGGTTGTGGGACAGGATTTGAGGTCTCACAGCTACTAAGGCACCTTCCACACGACGCGATTGCCGACCTTTGGTGTTACGATCTGTCGCCGGAGATGCTCCAGCGGTGTCGCTGTCGTATCTCGCCAATCTTTCCCGAGACACGCTTCACATCGTCGTTGGAAGACGTCTTGGATAGCGGCACTCAGTTCAATCTGTTGATCACCAACTCGTTGCTGCACCACCTGCCGAAGTATTTGGATTTGCCACAGTCGTTGGCACCTCGGCTGAGTGACGACGCAATCTGGCTCACGGGACATGAACCGTCGGCTCGCTTCTATAAGAACTCGGATTGCCGTGAAACCTATGACCGATTTCTTCGGGAGCACCGATGGCGTCGACGTTTTTCGCCGTCGGCGTACGTTGGCTATGCAAAACGCCAATTGGGGATGTCGCGGACACCGGCACAGGCGGCGGCCAATCAGGTCTGGCAGAACGGATTGTTCAAACGTCGTCCGCCAGCGCGACTTGTATCGCGACTTGTCGATTTACATGTAGCGCACTCGGTCGAGGAGGTTCAGTCGGGTCGAGGTTTCGACGTGGAGCAGATCCAACGCGACTTGGCTGGTACCTGGGAGTTGGTCTGGACGCGATCCTATAGCTTTATGGGCGCCTTTTACGAAGGTCGGCTTTCAGGACGTTGGCGTGACGAATGCCTCCGTCTCAGTAGCAAGTTTCCGGACGATGGAGCAAACTTCTCAGCCGTATGGCAGCGATCTTCAGTCTGTGCCACGTAGACTACTTGCGCAACAGAGAAGTTATTGCCAAGGATCGGGTCGCGCACTGTCTGTTACGAATGGTGGAATGAGTTGATGCACACGACTGAACTTGACCAGATGCGAGTTCTTCAAGTCATCGGCGGCACCGACTGCGGTGGAACTGAGACGTGGTTGGCTAATGTGCTTCAAAGGACGGACCGCCAACGCGTGGCGATGGACTTTGTAGTTCACACACATCGGCCAGGCTACTACGACAATCTGATACGAGCGCAAGGTGCAAACATTCTGCCTTGTCTATCAACACAGCGACCTTGGCAATATGCCCGCAACCTGCGTCAGCTGCTGAATCGTGCTGGACCGTATGACGTGGTACACAGCCACGTATGGTACTTTAGCGGACTTGTTTTGAAGATTGCACATCAGCAGGGCGTGCCTGTCCGGATCTTTCACAGTCACACGACAGATCATTCCGGTCGATCGCGCAAAAACGTGGCACGACGGATCTATACGTCGACGATGAAGCAGTGGATCGCGCGGCACGCAACACATCGAATCGCCGCCAGCAAGTCGGCAGTCGTAGATCTTGGCGACGACGAATCCGGGTACAGGTCATGGAACGTACTGAACTGTGGAATCAATCTGGAACCATTTCGTTCGAATCAAGACCGCCAGGCGGTACGCCGCGAGCTGGGACTTGCTGATGCCTCGTACGTCATCGGGCATGTGGGCAGATTCACAGCGGTGAAAAACCAACTGTATTTACTCAGAGCCCTGGCGACGTTGGTTCGGCGAGATCCTTCGTACGTGTTGTTGCTCGTGGGCGACGGCCCGCACGTCGTTGAGGTGCAGCGTGAAGCAGCGCGGTTGGGAGTGGCAGGTCACGTGAGGCTGGCCGGCGTCAGAAGCGACGTGGCCAGGATCATGAGTTGTGCCATGGACGCTTTTGTATTCCCCTCCCTGTACGAAGGCTTAGGGTTGGCGCTGGTCGAGGCCCAGGCAGCTGGCTTGAGGTGCTTAGCATCGACATCGGTTCCCGCAGCGGCAACGGTCGTTCCGGAGCTCGTCCGCCGTCGCGATTTAACCGATGGCCCCAATGCGTGGGCAGATGAAATCCAGAAGATGCGCGAGCAGACGGTCCCGATCGATCGGCAAGGTGCGCTGAGGGCCGTTGCTTCGTCTGACTTTTGTCTCACCACAAGTGTTGAAAGACTACATGCGATGTATGCAGCAGCATTGGAGGCGAAGGCTGTTTAGCGCCGTGCCCCTGGCGACGGTTTCAAGCGGATTGTGCTCATGGTGGGTCTGGCTGTATCCCGCAAGTGAGCGATTGCCGCTGGAAGCCGTCGCCCTGGGCTTGGCGTCGCTCGCGTCGCGTTCAGATCGCATTTACATAGCAGGAAAATGATCACCTCTCTCCTGGTACTGATGGTTGTCTCACATCTGACCGCGGCTTACCCGGCGTGGTCGGCGCTGCGTCGTGGGACTTTACCCTCGCCACCGATTGCGGCTGCGGTTTCCTTTCTGCTGTATTACGACGTCGGCTTGGTTTTCGAGTGGATGGGCTTTCCCTACGATGTTCGATTCTTTCGATCGTTGCTCGATGCACCGTATGAAACGCAGCTGGAAGCGGTGGGGCTCCTTATCGTAGCTCCGTGGATTCTCTTAATTGGGTCTCGTCTAACGCAGCCGCCAGCGCCATCAAGCCCCAACAATGTGGGCGGAACCGGATTAATCTTCAGCCGACGACCAGCGTTTTACTTTGTCGCGATTCTCGTCGCCGGATTTCCGGCGTGGTATGGGTTGAGTCGATTCCTGAACGGAGACGAGCTTTGGCATCTCCGCTCGCAGGTCGGAACGGATCTCGGGCCGTTGATTGTTCTGTTATATCTGCCGATGCATTTGCTTGCGTTCTACGTCACATTGGACGATGCACGTACGCCAAGTGGTCGTCTGTTTGCCTTCTTCCTAGCGTTCACTGCCGCAGGCTCGTCGGTTATTTGCAGCCAACGAAGCCTGTTGCTCATTCCAGCTATTCTGGTCGCGCTCAACATCTTTCGTCGCATCAGTCTCATCAAAGCGATGTTGATCGTCGCTGCAAGTGTCGTGGCGGCCGCGGCGATGTTACCGATGTTTCGCGGCACCTACCAGAACAAGGATCTGCGTAAGGACAACCTTGTCGTCGAGATCGTTCACAACGACTTTTCGCGAGCTGGAGTTCTCGCGACCGTCATCGATGTGTCGCGACCGGTTGGCACGGACGTCCTTCCTTATCCAATGTCCGGCTACGTGTACTCGTCGTTGTTCTTCATTCCACGGCAGTACGCACCGTTCAAAGGTCGCTCGACGGCCATGGAGTTCACGGCCTTCATCGCGAATAAGAGGCCCGAGTGGCTCAACTGGGGCTTTGGCGTCGGGGTGATTGAAGAGCTGATCCTGAACGGGGGCACGAGATTCTGCCTGATGGGCGTCTTCGTCTACGGGCTGATCCTGGGTTGGCTGTGGCGAGCCGAAATGAATCATCCAGCCGTCTCGATGCCGTTACGCCTGGGGCCGTTGTTCTTGTGTGCCTATCACCTCCCGTCGCTACTGCTCAGCTTTGGAGTCATGTGGTGTGTGTGCACGCAGCTGTCTTGGGTGTTTACCGAGTGCCGAGCCGGAACTGTTGAAACTCCGAATCATCACCTCGATCCCGCACGCAGCACGACACACTTGCCCAGGAGGATCCAGGCATGGTGACAATCGGGCTGCCCTTCTTCAACAATCAACGGACACTGGCCGGTGCGATTCGTTCGATATTTGCGCAAACGCTGCATGACTGGCAACTCATCTTGGTTGACGATGGATCAACCGACGGATCGCTCGAGGTTGCACGCCGCGTACAAGATCCTCGCGTCAGCGTGATAACTGATAAACAGAATGTTGGGCTGGCGGCGCGGCTGAACCAGATCGTCGAACTTGCGGAGCGACCGTTCGTAGCGCGGATGGACGCGGATGACTTGATGGACCCCAAGCGGCTTGCTCGGCAGCTGGCGATGCTGCAGGCCAACCCGCGCTTGCCACTGGTGGACACTGGCCTGTTGAGCATCGACGAAAATGATCAGGCGATGGGAGCGCGATGTTGCTATCCGTTCAGCGTATCGGGAGCGGGACTGGCATCGGGGCAGACTCCGGTTCACTGCTCGGTTGTTGGCCGAACCGATTGGTTTCGGCGGAATCGTTACGATTGCGGTTATCGCCGCGCCCAAGACCTGGAATTGTGGAGCCGCACGTTCGTCGATGGCTCGCTTCGCATTCGACGGATTCCCGAGCCGTTGTATTTCTATCGCGAGGAGTCGTCCGGCAATTACGCCCGCGTCCGAGGCGCACAGATCGCAAAGCGGCAGATTCTACGCAAGCACGGTCTTCAATTAATTGGTCGGCATCAGACCCATTTGAGAATTGCAGAGAGCCACGCCAAGCAGGTTGTCTATTACTGCGCATACAAGTGTCGACTGGAGACACATTTGGTGGCCGCGCGCAACCAACAGTTGGCAACCGACACCCAAGCGGACAGACAACGAGTCATTCGAGACGTGTTGACGACGCCCGTGCCCGGCCTCGAATAGGCGCGTTTATACGCTCACTCCGCGGCCATGGATGCCGTCGTGCAGTTCTGGCAAAAAAGGGGTCAGGCTTCATTTCTCGCTCAACCCTCACCGCTCCACCTCGCTGAGCGTTACCCTTGCCTCCCGAATCGACCTGAAAGGAGTGAGGGCGAAGTTTGATCACTTTGTTTTGCCCTTTAATCCGGGGCTTTGGCGAATTGCGGGATCAGACGCCGCTATCACCTCTCAATCAGCTGGGACATCGAGTGCGTTGATGCGCTTGGTTTCTGCAGCGCGTCCTTTTATGGAAAGTGGAGCAGTATGAAAAATCGAAACATGACGGGGAGTGGCCTTAGGCGGCTTCGCTGTGAATCACTCGAACAACGAACGATGTTGCATGGAGGCGCTTTTGCCGGTGCATCTGTCGAGGATCGTGTCGAGGGCTTGTTTGAAAGACTCGACGAAGACACCGATGGCGTCCTCACAGCAGCTGAAGTATCCGAGGGCATCTGGACGCGTTTGTCTGAGGCCGATGCGGACGACAGTGGCGGAGTTTCACCGGATGAGCTTACAGAGCACATCGAGGCTCGCTTGGCCGAACGCATGTCGACAATGCATCGTCGTGGACATCGATTCGGAAGACCCGGTGGACGCGTCTCGATCGAAGAGCGTGTCGATCGGATCTTTGAGAATCGGGCGGGCGAGGACGGGCTATTAGGCGAGGACGAAGTACCAGAGCAACTCTGGTCGCGGATTGCCGATGCCGACACCGACGGTGACGGACTCATTTCCAGTGACGAGTTGACGACCAAACTTGAAGCGGTCCGAGAGGAACGGCTTACTGCCAAGATTGATCGCCTCTTCGAAGCCGACGAGGATGGGAATGGACTGACCGAAAATGAGGTATCTGAACGAAAATGGAGACGGCTATCGCAAGCAGATGCTGACGGTGACGGAACTGTCACGCAAGACGAGCTGCGAAGCTATATCGAAGAAAAGTCGAACGCCGATGAAGGAGATGGCGAGGCAACCGCCGCCACGCAGAACACCCTGGCGAGGCGGGTCGTTGCGTTTCGCTCGTTCGGCCGCCGTCGCTAACGACTGCCCCCTCCGGCCGAATCGAGCTAGTCCGAAGCGAAGGAGGCAAGTCCTGGCTTGCCTCCTCTCGCTAGGGCTGCCCCCTCCTGCTCCGCCCAAGCCCAGTTGCGCTAAGCATTACTGGCGATCTCTCGCGACTTGTCTTACACAATCGCCGGCTGCGATTTAAAATATACAGCGGTCTCGCAAACCGTTCCCTCCTTTAATCGCAGCACAATGCCATGAAGTTCCTTCCCGCCTTTCTGGTGATGTTGTTTGGGATCGCCTACCCCTTGAAGGCATCAGAAGGTGATGGGCGCGTTGATTTCAGTTCGCAGATTCGCCCAATCCTGAAACGGAATTGCACGAAGTGTCACGGGGGCGTCAAGCAGGCCGGAGATGTTTCGTTCATCTATCGCGAGCAGACGATTGATTCGGGAATCATTATTCCTGGCGAACCCGACGACTCGGAATTGATCGTACGCGTCACTTCGACGGATCCGGATCTCCAAATGCCGCCAGGCGAAGACGGTGAAGAGGCGCATCCGCTATCCAAGACCGAGATCGAGCTGCTTTCTCGCTGGATTGAACAAGGCGCGCCGTGGGGCGAACACTGGTCGTTGCAGCCGCCTGTTGATCATCCGTTGCCGAGTGTCCGCAACCCGCACTGGGTTTCCAAGCCACTGGATGCGTTTGTGTTGGCGCGCCTGGAGGCCGAGAATCTTCAACCTTCGTCTGAGGCAACTCCGAATGAGTGGTTGCGGCGTACTTCGCTTGACCTCATCGGACTTCCACCGACGCCTGAAGAAACGCAACGTTTTCTCCAAGCATGTCGATCGGCCGGTGCAAAGCGCGAGGAGGTTTATGCCGCGCAGGTCGATCGCCTGTTGGAATCGGAACGATATGGCGAGCGTTGGGCGGCCATGTGGATGGATCTGGCAAGGTACGCCGACACGAAAGGCTTCGAAAAAGACCCACACCGTGAGATGTGGCCTTACAGAGAGTGGCTCATCAAGGCGTTCAATCAGGACATGCCGTTTGACGAGTTCACAATCAAGCAACTCGCCGGCGATCTCCTTGATTTTCCATCAGCCGATGACCTGGTCGCCACCGCCTTTCACCGAAACACGCAGACCAACACAGAAGGCGGCACCGACGACGAGGAGTTTCGCGTTGCGAGTGTCATCGATCGAATCAACACCACTTGGACTGTATGGCAAGCAACAACGTTCGGTTGTGTTCAGTGCCACTCGCATCCTTTCGATCCGTTTCACCACGAGGAGTATTACAAGTTCATGGCCTTCTTCAACAACACAGAAGACCATGATCTGGATAACGATTATCCAACGCTGCGCCTGCCGAATGATTCCGAGCAAGCGGCGAAGGCGGTCGACTTGGACCGTCGCATGCGAACACTTCGCGGCCAGCTGAATCAACCGGGGCTGAAATTGGCAACAGAGAGTTCAGATTGGCAGTTACTGGTCCCAAGTGCGGCAGATACATCGCACGGCGAACTGGCGATTGCTGAGAATGAAGTGTGTGCTGCAGGTGGCACTTTTGCACCCGGTTGCGAATATACGATCACGAGTGATGCCGTGCCGACGACCGCCGTGCGAGTCGATATTCTGCCGGAAGCGAATGATCCGAAGTCTTGGCCAGAAACCGGTTCCGTCCTTTCCAAATTCGAGGTTACGCTCAAACGGCCGGATGGCAAGAGCGAGTCGGTGACGATTGCTGAGGTCTTCAGTGACCAACTTGTCGGTCCGTATGATCCGCAAGAGGCAATCCGCGATGGGGCAGCCGGTGTCGGGGGCTACCCAAAGCTGTTTGGGCCACGTTGGGCCGTCTTCGTGTTGGAAACTCCAGTGAATCCGCCCGACGGATCAGCTTTCAACTTCACGCTGCATCAGGACGCGCAGACGACCGGAAGTCGTGCGGTTCATTTGCGACGCTTTTCGATTTCCGTATCCAACGCAACCGAGTGGACTCGCCTGACTAAGGCGCAAGAGCGAGCCGAGAAATGGAACGCGCATCGTCAATGGGCCGAAGAGCGAAAGACGATGGGCGGTACACCTATCCCGGTCATGGTTCAACGCGAGCCCGGTGGAATGCGTCCCACCCGACAGTTTCTACGTGGCAATTGGCTCGACCACGGCGAGCTCGTATCGCCTGGCGTTCCGGAAGTGTTGCCGCCGATTCGTCAGGATGCAACTCGACGCGAGCTGGCTCAATGGCTTGTATCGGGCAAGAATCCGTTGACTTCCCGGGTATTAGCCAATCGGTTGTGGTCACAATTGTTTGGAATCGGAATCGTCGAGACTTTGGAGGACTTTGGTTCGACGGGAACTCTGCCCAGTCATCCGGCGTTGCTCGATCACCTTGCCTTACGATTGCAGAATACGCACCAATGGCGGATCAAGTCGCTGCTCAAGGAAATCGTGCTCTCTTCGACATATCGGCAGACGAATCGTACTTCGAAGGAGTTGCGAGCGCGAGATCCACAGAATCGTCTCCTCGCACGCGGACCCCGCACCCGGTTATCGGCTGAGATGGTTCGTGATCAAGCTTTGGCCGTATCCGGACTACTGACTGACAAGGTCGGTGGGCCATCGGTGATGCCGCCCCAGCCCGACGGAGTATGGAAAACCGTCTACAGCAACGCCCAATGGAAGACCGCGGTTGGCCCTGATCGCTATCGCCGAGGTCTTTATACCTATTGGCGACGAACAAGCCCCTATCCTAGTTTTCTATCGTTCGACGCACCGACCCGCGAGTTCTGCACGGCACGTCGTATTCCCACCAACTCGCCGCTACAGGCGCTCGTGACCCTGAACGATCCTGTCTACTTGGAATGCGCGGCCGCACTTGCGAAACGTGCTCGGACAGCGGATGGCGATGGGCCGGCTGATTGGATCCGATGGGCATTCATGGCGACAACGCAACAATCACCGAGCGATCGCGCCGTTGATCAGCTGCACGCGTTGTACCAAACCGCGATCGACGAATACGAATCGGACGGCGACGCAGTGACACACGTGGCCGATAACGCGCAGGATTTCGCGATGACGATTGTGGCAAGTACCATTTTGAACCTTGATACGGCGTTGGTGAAATGAATCTTTTTCAGCAGCTCAACTACGCGCGTCTTCAACAGTTAACGCGGCGTCACTTCCTGCGCAACTGCAGTACGGGTCTCGGCGCGATGTGGTTGGGCACGCACCAACAGGTCGGCGCCGAGGAGCGCGGGCGAGGCGCAGAGAAGCGACATTTTCCCGCACGCGTCAATCGCGTCATCTTTCTGCACATGGCAGGAGCGCCCAGCCAGTTGGAGCTGTTCGACTACAAGCCCACGTTGCAGAAGTTGGATGGTAAGGAATGCCCCCAGGCCTTTCTCGAGGGTAAGCGATTTGCCTTTCTGCAGGGTGTGCCACGCATGCTCGGGCCTCAGTATCCTTTCCATCAAGCTGGCGAGAGCGGCCAGTGGATTTCCGATCGATTGCCAAATTTCGAGGCGGTCGTCGACGACCTCTGCATCATTAAGTCGATGCACACCGATCAATTCAACCACGCGCCTGCCCAACTGCTGTTACATACGGGCTATCCAAATCTGGGTTATCCGTCGATTGGCGCTTGGGCAACCTATGGGCTCGGGACCGAGAACGAGAATCTGCCCGGATACATCGTTCTGGTGTCTGGTGGAAGAACACCGTCGGCTGGCAAGTCGGTGTGGGGATCAGGATACCTTCCGTCCGTTCATCAGGGCGTGCAATGCCGATCTCAGGGCGATCCCGTGTTATACCTTTCCAATCCGAAAGGTATCTCGCGTTCGCTTCGTCGTCACGCACTCGATGCGATCAGCAAGATTAATCAAGAGGCCTATGAAGAACTTGGTGATCCCGAGACACTGACGCGCATCGCGCAATATGAAATGGCTTTCCGTATGCAAACCCATGCAACCGAGGCATTTGATATCAAGGCCGAGCCTGAGAAGGTGCACGCGCAATACGGAACCCAGCCAGGTGCCGAGTCGTTTGCCAATAACTGTCTGCTCGCACGTCGCTTGGCCGAGCGAGGTGTGCGGTACATTCAGCTGTTTCATTGGGGATGGGACTCGCATGGTGCTTCGGCTGCCGAAGCTCTGGATCAGGGATTTCAACAGCGGTGCAAAGAAATCGATCAACCCATGACTGCTTTGCTGCGTGACCTCAAGCAACGCGGCATGCTGGAGGACACGCTTGTCGTGTGGGGTGGAGAGTTTGGAAGGACATCAATGCGAGAAAATCGGGGAGGGGCGACGATGAAGTTTGTCGGTCGCGACCACAATCCCGGTGCGTTCTGCGTTTGGATGGCGGGTGGAGGTGTGAAGCGAGGGATGTCCTACGGCGAAACCGACGAATTGGGTTACCAAGCGGTTATCGACCGAGTTTCGCCCCACGACCTGCACGCGACGATGATGCATCTAATGGGCTACGATCATCGACGCTTTACTTACGCCTTCCAAGGTCTCGATCAACGGCTTTCGAACGTCACGAAGCCTTCGCGAGTCGTTAAGGAGATCCTGGCTTAGGTCGGGTCAAACTCGCCACTCGTTTCCTATGGTCGCGACTTGAGCCGTCTTACCACGGGAAGCAGGAAGATCCCTGTCAAGATGATCGCGACTGACGCTGGCTCGGGTATCGCTGCCGCTGCCGCGTCATCAAATACCGACGGCTTCTCGTATCCGCCAAATGCAAAGGCCACGACGAGATCGCCGGAGTCGAAGTCCAAGTCTTGATTCCAGTCACCGGTGACCCAGGTTGCATTGTCTTCGACGTCGTCCTCGAAGCCGCCACTTGCGAACAGCGCTACGAGATCGGCTGTCGCGAATCGGCCGTCTCCGTCAACATCACCAGGGATCGCTCGATAGTTGATCCAGGAAACTCCCTCTTCGTACGAAAGGATGCGAAACAGACCTTCGTCGACATGAAAAACACGTCTGTTTCCGCCCGATGGCGTAAAGATCTCTTCGTCGTCGTAATCAACACTTGCGAAGACGCCCAAACGTCGACTCGTTGTCAGGAAATCAAAGCGATCATACGTTCCCGGACTTGTGGGATCGTCATAGCTCCTGTCGACCCGGATCGCAAGTCGCCCCCGAAGCGACGCGTGACCTGATACTTGAAGTTTATCACTGATTGCATCTGCCCCGGCGATATCAATCATGAGAGTGCCGTTGCTCGCCTGTCTGAGGTTTTGTGAGATGTTCAGTGTGCCAACATCTTCATGACT
>CAJHYQ010000665.1_pt1 | contig 94661 bp, 81 predicted proteins | sample 9198721 | NCBI WGS metagenome assembly CAJHYQ01 (sample SAMEA7708357, study PRJEB35096) | sediment metagenome | biome: marine neritic benthic zone biome [ENVO:01000025]; feature: sediment [ENVO:00002007]; material: shallow marine sediment [ENVO:03000034] sea grass bed [ENVO_01000059] ... | reverse complement strand
TGTTTTCGCAGACGTACTTGCAGACCTTGTAGGTGCAGACCTTGGTCTTGCATTCGGGAACCATCTTGCAGACCTTGTAGGTGCAAACCTTAGTCTTGCATTCGGGAACCATCTTGCAGACCTTATAGGTGCAAACCTTGGTCTTGCATTCGGGAACCATCTTGCAGCACGTGTAAGGAACTTCCTTCGTGCAGGGTTCGCAGACGTACTTCACACAGTTGATCTGCTTTTCGTGGCAGGTCGGAACCCAGCACTTCTTGCAGCAGACACGATCCGGGCACTTGCAGCAGATCTTCTTGCACGGGCCGGGGCAGTAAACGCATCGGCAAGTGCAAGGATCGTACGTCCATGTGCCAGGCATCTGGACCGTTCGAGTGTACGTGCGGCCCGGGATAACCGTCTTGCGGGTTTCCCAATGACCACCGCGAACCATGACCGTCTTCGTATATGGAACCGCTTTGCGAACGTATGTCGTGACCGTTCGGGTGCGGGTTTCTTTAACCGGTCGGTAGACCGTGTAGTTGATCGTGCGCTGCTTGGTTTCCCAGACAGGTCGCATCACCGTATAGTTAATCGTGCGCTGACGAGTTTCCCAAACCGGTCGACGGACCGTGTAGGGGATCTCTTTCGTGCGGGTTTCCCAAACCGGACGATGCACTGTGTAGTTGATCGTACGCTGCTTGGTCTCCCAAACCGGCTTGCAAACTGTGTACTTGATCTCTCGCTGTCGAGTCTCCCACACAGGACGCATGACGGTGTAGTTGATCGTGCGCTGCTTGGTTTCCCAAACCGGACGCATAACCGTATAGTTGGTCGTGCGCTGCTTGGTTTCCCAAACCGGACGCATAACCGTGTAATTGATTGTGCGTTGCTTGGTTTCCCAAACCGGTCGCATGACCGTGTAATTGATCGTCCTCTCGCGAGTCTCCCACACCGGCTTACGAACCGTGTAGTTGATCGTCTTGACTCGCTTCTCGCGAACGTACGAAGTGCAGTTGATCGTCTTGTCTTCGTATACCGTCTCGTAGCAATTGCGATAGGCTGTGTACTTTTCCGGGACACAGATACATCGTTTCCGTGTGACCATCACCGTACCGCCGTCTCCGGCATCCGATGCAGCCACACCAGCTGAGCTACAACAATGGTTGTAGTTCGCTGCACCGCAATAGGAGGCACTTGCGAGGTTCGCCGAGCAGACGGTTATGACAACCGCCAACAACGGCACTCCAAAACGCGTGCTCATCTTCCATCTCCTTACACAAACGCATGTTACCGGGAACTAGTCTGGCGACTCGAAGGTCGCGTGTACTCCGGAAACTTCTCACTGACCCAACCGGAGTCGCCACGACCGCAACAAAGGGTCGGCTGGCAAATCGTCGTGAGAACGATTCCGATGTCGACTAGCATCGTCAAGCTGGGTGTTTGGCGAGTAATGAAATGAATGGGCAGAATGCGGTTTTTGTCTCAAGGGCGCCGTATAACTGGAACTCTATGGGTCCGGTTGATTTCATTGCATCGACTGATTCACGGTATGACGTTGTTTGTGTCATGCCCAGAGGCTGAATCGACCACACAAGCGAGTCGTTCGAGGTGAGCCGGATGGATTGCGTAGAAACCTCGGCGCTGCCGACGGCGTTGCGCGTGCCTGCGACGATATTGCTGCTTGTGACCCGAGCGAGTTGACCGGAGCGCGACGACGACCTAAGGAAACCGTGACGGATTCCTCACGCTCTCCCTCTGCGCTTCGAGGTCATGCACGATGGTCCGGTGGCACAAAGGTGTCTCACTGCCAGAATTCCTCATCGTAGCGACGATCATTGCGGTGATCATCGTTTCGCTGACTCCGTTCTTTCTCGATGCGAACCTCGAGGATGACGAGCACTGCGTTCGTCACAACCTGCAAAAGTTACGTTCTGAGATCGAACGTTATCGAGTTGACCACGCCGGCCTGTACCCGGCACGACTCGAAGACCTCATCCGTCCCTCGAATGCGGGCGGCGAAATCGGCGAAGCCGGACACGCGGATGCCGACTATCCCATCGCACCGTACCTTCGCTCAATTCCTGAGAACTGTTTCAGCACGACGGCCGGCGGGTTTCGGAACCGAGTCAAGCCGATCACGAGTGATCCACCCACTTTGGACGACTTGACCCCCAATAACGCGGGTGGCTGGCTGTATAATTCGCAGACCGGCGGTGTTTGGATCGATCACGATCAACACCATGAGTTCTGATCTCGACGTCGCCGACGTGACTTGAGAGACACCCAGGCAAGCAGTACAGTATCGTCCCCGTCGACGCGGAGGCCGATTGGATCCTGGTCGCCGATTTGTCGTCGACGGCCGGGCACGAACGATGAATCAATCAAAGAGTAACCCTCGCGATGGCGCCGATGGTGCGGTTCCGCAAGCGGTCGTCAGCCGACTGAGTCTTTATCTTCGCGAGCTACAACACATCCAGCGGGATGGGCGTGAAACAACCAGTTCGACGCAACTCGGTAAGCTACTGGGATTCACTGACGCCCAGGTGCGCAAAGACCTGGCCTATTTCGGTCAATTCGGCTACCCCGGAATTGGATACCGTTGCGACGAATTAGTTGCCGCGATCGAGCAAATTCTGGGCACCGATCGCGATTGGCGAATTGGAATCGTCGGCGTGGGAAACCTCGGACGAGCCCTCTTGGGTTATCGCGGCTTTGGGCAACAAGGTTTTCGGATTGTCGCTGCGTTCGATGCGGATCCCGCGAAGACAGGAGTCCGCATTGAGGAAATCCCCGTCTATCACATCGACCAGTTGGGCGAGGTGGCCAGACGAGAGCAGATCAAACTGGGCGTCATCTCCGTTCCGGGGCCAGCGGCGCAGCAAGTGGCTGACAAATTGGTGGAGGCAGGAATCGATGGAATTCTGAACTTCGCTCCGGTCACCATCAATCTGCCCGACGGCGTGCAAAAGGTAGCCGTTGACTTGGCGATTGAGCTAGAACAGCTCTCATTCGCAGTTGTTAATCGCCCTCCAAATGCCTAAATTGGTAAGGTCAACGTCGTCTGACCGACCGGCGTCGAGACACCTTCGGGGATAGTGTAATGGCAGCACTACGGATTTTGGTTCCGTCAGTCAAGGTTCAAATCCTTGTCCCCGAGCTTCTGAGGCGGCACGCACACAGCACGCGGGCGCAGCCGCATTCCGAGCCAGGATTTTTGTTGACTGGCGTACTGACGTGCGATTTCTCGAACCGCCTGCCATTCCCATCGTAGTGATAGCACGGGCCGTTCTGGTCCACCGCTTTGATTCGAATGGAACGCTTCTGTGCTGCTGTCGATACGACCTTTCTTCGGCAACGCTTCGTTCATTTGACGGCGACGGCCCACGTTGCTTTATTGCAACGGACAATCGATTCGCATTTTTTTCGATGAGCGATAAACCAAGTGTTTTCGCATGATTTTCCGCTCGGCAGTCTATAATTGAAGACAATTGGCAGCATTGAATTTGTGGCTTAACTGGTCGATTCATGAAGGTCTTTGTGATGCGTGAAATGAAGAAACTCGCTCCTTATTTGGTGATTGCCGCTGTCGTCTGCCTTTGGTCGCAGAGTCTGGTGTCACAGGACGATTTGTTTAGCGACACGATCGATGAATCGACCGACCTGGCAGACGACACATCGTTGGGGGGCGACACGCTGGACGACCCCCAGGCGCAGTTCCAAGCGGAGTTCCGCCGGGCGAATGAAGCGGCTGACAGCTTGATGAAGGATCAGAAATTCAACGAGGCGATTACGGAGTTCAACAAGGTGTTGGCCTTGGATCGAACCTACGCTCCCGCTCACTTTGGTCGAGCTCGCTGCTTCCAAGCGGTTGGATCGAAGGAGGATGCGATCGCGGCCTATTCTCGGGCGATCACGAGTCCCGGCGCCACCAACTACCAGGGTTTGGTGCCGCAGTCCTACCTCGAACGAGGCAAGTTGTTCTTGGAAACTGGGCGTTACCGTGAGGCAGTTGATGACTTCACGCAGACGGTTGATCAAGATCCGACGAATCCCGAGCACTACTATCAGCAGGGCAAGGCGCTCTTGCGACAAGTGCTTACCTCAGCCGGAGGCGGCGCGGATCAGTCGGGACAACGAAACTTGATGGCAGCAATGTCGGCGCTGACGCGCGCCATCGACATGAAGTCTGATTACGGCGAGGCCTTCCTTGAGCGAGGTCGAGTTCTCTCCAGAATCCGTGAGGCAACGTTCGCGATCGATGATCTCACAGTGGCGGTCCAATTGATGGGTGGCACTTCCCAAGCGGCCGCGGATTTGGGGTTGGCGTATTCCGCTCGAGCCAATCAGGAATCGACGAAGGCCGACGGAGACAACCAGAAGATCGTTGATGATCTGCAAGCTTCGATCGATTCAATGAGTGGTTTTCTGCAGGGCGCTACCTACGGCGAGCGTCAGAAGCCGTGGGAGACCTCCGATCCGACAGAGGTGCGTCCCGAGGGTGTGTTACTGTCTCGCGCGGAAAACAAAATCGCCTTAGCAAATGAACTTGAGGGAGAACGACAAAAGGAGCTCTACGAGAGTGCATTGTCCGATTGCGATCGTGTTCTTTCGTTGGATGTCAATCCTCTCGAGTTGGCCCGTGCTCATTTCAGCCGCGGTCACGCCAAACGCATGCTCCGTGATTTAGAGGGTGCGATTGAAAGCTACACCGACGCCTTGTCGCAGTTTCCAACCTACACCGAGGCCTATCTACGCCGAGGCATCTGTTACTTCCACCAAGAAGCTTACGACGAAGCGTTGCAGGACTTCGTAGCCGCGTCCAATGATCCGCGAGATCCGTATCGCCCCGAGTCGCGAGCCCTGTATTGGTCGGGACTCACCAATGCCAGGATTGGCGAACACCAGCAAGCGATTCGCGATTACACGCGTGCTCTTGAGGCGGCGCCTGACTACATCGCTGTCTATCTGAATCGCGGCCTCTCTTACATAAATATGGGCCGCTACGATCAGGCGATCGAAGATTTCAACAATGTGCTGCGGCGCGATCGAGATCATGCGGATGCCATCCGCTTTCGCGATGTTGCGGTCCAGCGCCGGGAAAGCGAGAGCTAGTCTGTCGCTCTGGCAGGACCCGATAAACGCGGGCGATACCGTCTCGGTTCTCTTGAGCTCTTAATCCCTGAGACGCGCAGACGGGAGGCGGGCGAGGCTCCTGCCGAGCCGAGCGCGTTTTGCGGTTCGGCAGAAGCCTCACCCTCCCAAAAGATGCCGTTGCCCATCATAGACGGTATCTAAATGCCAAGCCGTAGTCACTTAGGACGGCAGGTATGAACGAGGTCTACTTGGGTGGATCGGCATCCATTGCCTCGGTGTTCCCCAGGTCGTGTGTCTCCGCCGTTCCGCTTGCTGGCGTTTGGGGAGAGGCTCCGTACTGATTCCACCATTGGATGGCGTCACGTTGAGTCCAAGGATATCGCTCAGCGATTTCTCCCAATAGTTGATTCAATTCGCCAGCGCTCGATGGCCGCTTGGCGGGGTCCTGTTGCAAGCATCGTTCAATCAGCTGATCTAACTCAGATGGGACACCTTCTGCACGACTGGACGGCGCCGGCATATCTTCGTTCATCAAGCGGTAGAACAGTTGTGCCGGATTTTTTGCGTCGAAAGGCGTTTCGCCAGTCAGCAAGTAGAAACCCACGCAGCCGACGGAATAAAGGTCCGAGCGCGCATCAATGCTGCTGGCAACCACTCTTTCTGGAGCGATGTAGTGCGGCGTGCCAACGATACTGTCGTTTTGGGTGATGCCCAGGTCTTCGCTCGGTGTGAGTCTCTTCGCGATACCGAAGTCGAGCACTTTGGCAAAGTCGGCGATCCCACCACGTTTGCAGAGCATGATGTTGGCTGGTTTCACATCGCGATGGATTAACCCTTGTTCATGGGCTTCATGCAGCGAACCACAAACCTGGCGAAGGATATGAATGACACGCGCCGGAGGTGTTCTGCCAACAAGCGTCACAACTTGTTCCAACGAGAAGCCAGGGAGGTACTCCATGGCATAGTAAAAGATGTCTTCGTCCGTCCGTCCGTAGTCGTAAATTTGAATCGTATTGGGATGAGTCAGTTGGCACGTCAGCTGAACTTCCTGCTCGAAGCGGTTTACCGTTTCGCGATCGGCGGCGACACCGTCCAGTAACTTGACGGCGGCATCTCGCTTGAGGAATGCGTGGCGTGCGCGATAAACACGACCCATGCCGCCCTGGCCAATCAACTGAATTAGCTGGTAGGCGCCCAGCCGCTTGGCTTCGCCCACTTCGTCACGAAGTCGAATGACCGAGAAGGACGAGAGCACAAGTCCGATCGCAAGCAGCACAACGGCTGCTAGCAGAAAACGAAATGCCATCTGCGTGTAGGTCAGCGGCTCGAAGGCTCGGTCAAACGGCATTTCGGTGGCGACGCCAAACTCATAGCCGTCACCCAACCACTGCCACGCTCCCACGACCTTGACACCGAGATAGTTGGGATAGCCACGGACGTCGACGCCGATGTCGGACATTCCAGAGTCCTCCAAGGCGCCCGGGACGGCCCTTTGGACCATCTGCGTGAGCGGCAGCAGCTTACGCTCTGTGGAGGGTCGAAAACCGGTGAGCATATTGCCGCCCGGATCACGCAACTCAATGTTCAATGCCGTCGACGCGCCTTCCTCGAGCAGACCAGCCTCGACGGCAGGCGTTGGATTGGCCAACTTGGACAACAGCAGACCGTTCTTGTCGAAGGCGAAGGTTTCGCTTTCGGCATGCAGTTGGGCAATGGTCAAGTTGGTGGTCACCTCTTCTTTGCCGTGGTAGCCAAAGGCGAGTCCCCCGATGATTTGTTGGTCATCGTCGAGGCTCCGAACCGGCGCTCCCACGGCTACCGCCGGGTCGGTATTGTCCGAGGGCATTCCCATCACAAAGCGCGATTCGCGTGTGGGTATTGCAAAGATCGACTGGCCGTTGTTGAGTCGCGCGATGTACTCTCGACCTCGCTCATTCACTTCCTTCGCAATCCACTCTGGCTCGTCGGAGGCCATGACCATGCCGGTGGAATTGAGCAACACGAATCCGTTAAACTCGGCGTGCGCTCGAACCGAAGCCAAATGCGCACTGAGTCGATCGCTGGCTTGCTGCTTGCTAATGGTGTTGCCGTTCAGATCGGTCAGCAGGTGGCGAATCTCGTCGTTACCGGCCCAGGCTTCGACATCCTCCTGCCGATCGGCGATCCACATTTTCAATGCACGCACGTCAGCAGCGACGTCCGTTTCTAGTTGACGCGCGACGCTGGCCTCCAGTGCCTTTTCCACCCGATTCAGGACCCAGTACGCAGTCCCGACAATGATCACGCCGATCACGCCTGACGCGATGAGCGCATGTCGACGCCGCTTCAGCCCAACGGTTGCCTGTCGCATCAAAGGTTTTCGAATGGCGTGATGCCTTTTGCCTTGAGCTGCGGGCGCGCGTTCGGGTGGCGGATCGGACACAGTCTGCGTTTCAATCAGCGCTTTGGTCGTGTGATGCCGCAGGAGTGATTCCACTTCCTTTCGCAGAAGCTCGTCAGAGCCGCAGGCTTCGTCCAGTAGCCGCGACCTCTCAGATGGATCGACATCAGCCACACGCGAGAAGATATTCATCGCCTGCTTCAGTCGGTCTTCGGTCACGCCTCCGGTTCCTCCGATAACTCGCGACGCAACCAGGCGTAGATCGCGGTTAGATGTCTTTCCACTGTGCGTGTCGACATATCGAGTACTTCCGCGATCTCCTTGATGGTCATCCCGGAAAAGAAACGGAGCTCGACGATCCTGGCACGCAGTGCGTCGACGGACTCAAGCTTCTCCAAAGCTTCGTGGACCGCAATGACATGCTCGTCGTTCTGCCTTGTCAGCAAAGCGTCGTCGGTCAGCAGGGTTCGCTTCCAGTTGCCACTACGTTTCTTGCGAAGCTTACTGCGTGCGTGGTCCACCAGAATTCGACGCATTGCCTGAGCACTAATTGCCATGAAATGTGCACGACCTTGCCAGCTGACGCGCTTCTGATCAACCAGCTTGAGAAACGCTTCATGTACCAACCCGGTTGGATTGAGGGGATGGTTCGGCCGCTCACGTTTCAGGAAGCCCCGTGCCATATCACGAAGTTCGGGATAGACGATATCCCAAAGATCTTCCATTCTCGATTGATCACCATTCCGGATCTCCTCCAGAATCTGAGTCGTGTCGGTGGCTTGGGCCATGTCAGTTTTATCGCGATGAATGAGTGAGCAGGAACACACTACCGCATTCTAACGCAATCGGGGGCAATATTGGCCCCCGCGCAGCCCTGCTGAGGTCGCGGCGCCAATATCGTAGTTCAGAGTACTTGGCGGCGACAGCCCAGGATTGTCCATCGTAATCGTGGCAGAGACGATTACCCTCGTCGACGTCGGACGAGGGGCAGTGCGAAGCAGGCCAAAACCAACAGTGTCAGGCCGGCTGGCTCTGGAACGCCGGCCGCCGCTGGCGGCCCCTGCTCGTAACCGCCGTCGGAAAACGCAAACACCAGGTCCGAACTCTCGAACCGCATATTTCCATCCCAATCGCCTTCGCCCCAGCCGGCCATCGCGTCTTGTTCGTATTTGCCGCTAGCGAAGACTTGAACCAAATCGCTGCTGTTGAATTCGTTGTCGAGGTTCGAATCACCGACCCATGTCTTGCGAAGATCCTTGACCCAGATCAGTCGATCGTCAACGTTCACGACCTTGTCTTCGTTGTGATCGTAGAGGGCGAGATCCTGGTCGGCTGCATCCTTTTTCATCTCGGCAGACTGCAGGTCAACGTCAGCCGCATCCAAAACGCCGTCTTTGTTGTAATCGCCAGGCTCATTGTCTGGTGGATCTGGTGGACCAACGGGAGGTTTGCCGGCCGCCAAAGCTTCGATCGCTTCATCGCTTAGGACTTCATTCCAAATGCCAATATCATCAAGCAGTCCTTCGAAGACACACCAGTTTTCCGCGCGGCAGCCGATCACGAAGTCAGCCTCTTCGTTTGCGAAGCCATCTCCATGCGGGTAAGCGCCGATCTCAATCAATTCGCCATCTAGAAACGAAACAACTTCGCCTTCGTCCAACGTCCAAGCCACGTGGACCCAATCGTCATCGTAAGTACCGGTCACGTTGCCTCTGACGGAATTGGCGCCTTCGTCCGTGTCGACTCGAATGTCAAGTCGCGACTGATCATCGAAACGCTGGAACTCCCATCCCAAACGGTCAGGTACGTCAGCGGACTTGCTCATCGGCCCGTTCCAATTGTTGGGCTGCAGATCGTTGTCGGCCTTCATCCAGAAGGCGATTGTCATCGTGTCGTTGAGGTCGAGGCTATCTGAATGTGGAACGACAACGCTGGTGTTGGGAACGATATCAAGCGCAAAACCACTGTTGTTGTAGGTGTCGTCCGTGTAGGTGACGCCATTATCTGTGCCGTCATTCCCTTTCCCCGATAGATCGAGCGCTTCCTCGTCGTCGAAATTCCACCAGCCAACCAGATCAGCCGAGGCGGGCACACTTGAGGCAAGGAGAAACAGGGCTGCAAGGCAAACGACACTCAGGGCTTTGCGAGAACGGCTCATTAGAAGCACTCCACCTGAAGGGTTTCAAAGATGTGCATCGGCGACGAAAAGGCCGCCTTAGAAGTGCGAATTAGCAATCCGATTTAGCGTGCATTGTAGGGCAGTGCTGCGGGCCGCGAAATCACTTTTTTGACTCGGTTTGTGAACGATTTCCGAGCTTCTGGCGGTTGCCCGCTCGGTGTGCAGCCCTAATCGCGTACCGGACGCTCGTTGTCGAGTGTGGCCTGGCGCTCTCGAAGTCGCTTGGCCAACGCCGATTGACCTCGTACTTCGGCCAACTCAATAGCACGCTGATTGGCCTGCATTGCCTCGTCGAACCTTCCCTCTTCGGCATAGGCCGCCGCTAACGTTGCCAGCGAGGAAGGGTCACTGTGGCCGTTGTTCTGGCACAATGCCTCGGCGAGTCCGAGCGCCTCGTGCCCATCTCGGATCGAAGCGTCGGAGTGTGTCGCCAGAATCCAGGCGAGGTTGTTTGCGGCATAAGGCCACCCAGGTTTCAGCTTCAGGGCTTGGCGGTAGAGTTCAATTGCATCTTGTGTCTTGCCCGCGGCGTGAAGAGCATTACCCAGGTGGAAGCAGGTGTTTAAATCGGTTGGAAGCAACTCGTGGGATCGCTCCAGGTGTTTGATCGCGTCACTGAGCCGTCTTGACGCGAGTGCGGCAATACCCGCGTTGTAGTGAAGCTCCGCGTCGTCAGCGTGTGCTGCGAGTGCCACTGACAAATGGCGTAAAGCTTCACGAGGCATATTTTGACCCAGGTAAGCTTCACCGATTCTGCGTTGAAGTAGAGGATCGTCGTTGCCCAGTTGCAATGCTTGTGCAAAGGATGACTTTGCCTCGGTTGCTTTGCCCTGCTCGAGAAGTATCTCGCCAAGGGCAACATGCAGATTGCTCAGCGTCTTTCCTGATCGCGTGGAATTGGACACGATGCAGCGACGAGCATACTCGGTCGCTCGCTCGGGCTGTCCACGTCTGGTCAGTTCACGCACGATGGCTTCCGGATCGGATGGCAATGGTTGGCTCGCCCAACGACCGGGGAACGGAACCGCCGACGCACGACGCGTTGTTGCGTCCGCGTCGAGCTGAGCGATGTCGGCCAACAGTTGGGTAACTGGCAGTGGACCTTTGTAGATCGCCGCGAGTCGGCCATGTCGGTCGAGCAGGAAGCTGCTTGGCAGCGGCAGGTCGCGTCTGAATTGCAGGAAATGATCGTGCAGAAGCTCAAAGGTTTGCACGACATCACTCGGTGCCATGCCCGCTTGCCATGGAAAGCCGATCTGCTCGAGCATCTCTCGGCACTTCTCCGTGGTCACTTCATTCAGTAGCGGGTCTACCGACAACGCAACAATATCCAAACCAGTGGCCTGAATCTCTTCGGCCTGGTCGGTCCATGCGGCCAGCTCCGTCAGACAAGGCACACAGGTTGCAGACCAGAGATTTACGAGCAGTGGATTGGTTCGATCGCGAGTCAGGTCAATTGGCCGACCGCCCCCATCCTGATACTGCATATGTGGCACCTCGACTCGTCCGACAATCAACGTGCGGTGCAGTGGATCTCGTGCCGGCAGGTCTAACTTGGCCCTTGGCTGAGGTAGGGATGAGTTCGGCGGCTGCCAGACTTTGGCGGTCGCTGTTCCTTCTTCAAGTTGATAGTGTCGGCCGGCAACAAGGCCGCGAAAGATTTCTTGTTCCGAACCTGGCCAGTGCACAACGAGCCGATCTATCTGCTGCCCGGCCGCTATGCCGAAATGGATCCACTTGGTCGATTGCGCCAGGTAGCCGTCTCCAGCTGTCAACTGTCTGGCGATTGCGCGGTTGGGAGAGTTCTGCAAAAACAATTCAACACGGGCACCGATTGCGTCCCGATTACATCTGACACCAAACAAACGGACTGCCACAAACTGGCACTTGTTCTGAGTCTGATTGTGAAGAAAACGCACACGCGGACTTGTCCGATTCGTGAGCCAGAAATCGAGCCGGCCGTCGTGGTCCCAATCGACTAGGGCAACTGATCGACCGTCGTCCAAATAGTCCAGATCTGAGAGGGCAGAGATGTCGGCGAATTTACCGCCACCAAGATTGAGAAAGCAGGAGTTGCGCTCGTGTCCGCTAAAGCTTCGCCCCTCAGCAATCAAGCGGCTGAATGCTCTCCAGCCCCGCTGATACGGATCAACTTCGTCGGCCGTAGCTGCGGCAAGTGCGGGTGATTGGGACACGACCTGTCGCCAAAAGAAGCTTCACAAATCACCTGTGTCTTCGGTCGTGATAAACCCGTTGGCCACATATAAGTCTTCGAGGGAGTCATTGTTGAGGTCGACGAACTTGGAACCCCAGGCCCAGCGTCCCATGGTGACTCCACTTGACTGGCTGGTGTCGCGAAAACCTCGCCCCGCGGGATTTCGAAACAGCGAATTGCCCTTGGCGTGTCGTTGAAAATCTTGACGCGTCTGTGCGGACGCCTGCGACTGAAAGCTGCGTTGATAGGCAATACGATTTCCAGCGGATGAATACATGTTGCTGATGTAGATATCTAGCCAACCATCTTCGTCGCAGTCTCCCCAGGTGACTGACATGCCCGCCGAGACATCCTCGACGCCTTGGGTGGCGGCCACGTCGGTAAAGGTACCGTTGCGATTCTCGTAGAGGTTGTTTCGGCCGAAATCGTTGGCGACATACAGGTCCATGTCTCGATCATTGTCGTAGTCGGCCCAGGCGGCGGCGTAGCTGAAGCGTCGATTGTTCGTGTCCAGTCCCACCTGGCTGGTCACATCCTGCAGCTGTCCGTTACCGTTGTTCTGCCACAGGATGTTCGGAGCACCATTGTTGGCGTCATGGTAGGGAAGGGGGGAACCCAGGATCCCCACGAACTGGTCATCACGCGGATCAGGGTCGCGGCCGCACACATAGATGTCCAGATCGCCGTCCAGGTCGTAATCTGCGGCCGACATCGAATAGGAATCGCCGCGACAACGATACTGATTGGCGACCTGAAAGTGTCCTTTGCCGTCGTTCAACATGACCAGCAAATACCAACCGTGACAAAGGACTAAGTCCTGATCACGATCGTTGTCCAGATCGATCAACAAAGCGCTCCGTGTCAACTCCATCCAGTCGACACCGGCCTGGGCGGAAGCGTCAACTAGAGTTCCTTCTGGCTTGCGCAGAAAGAGTCGATTCGGTAGGCCGCCCTGTTGGCACACATAGATGTCGTCGAGTCCGTCTCCGTCCGCATCGCCAACAGCGATTCCCTGGTTGCCATTCAAGTCCACGCCGTAATTTGTTTCCAAGCGGCCAAGCCAATGGTCGATGCCGCGCGACAGTTGCTGTTGAAAGGATCGATTCATACCTAGCAGAGATGCGGTCAAATCAACAAATCGGACGCCGCTTCCAACGTCTCGGATCTCCTCGAACTCGTTCAGCCGTAGCGTCTTCAGCATCGGACGCTCATCGCGCGCCAATGTCCAGCCGCACGTCCACTTGGCATTCTGTTGCGTTCGCGACTTTTCAGCGATGCCGATGCTGTGAAAGAGCACTTGTGTTTCGAAGTCACGCTCAGCGAGCTCCAGGCCGACAACTTTGCATTCAACACGAATGTCTTGGGTGTCGTTGAGAGCACGGACTAATTCGCGCATCGACTCCGCAGCCGCTTCAAGCCCGACTGTCGTCCTTGGATTACCCTGGCTCGTTTTGCTCCGCCATACGGAGAGACTCCCGTCGCGAAACACCTGATCCAAATCACGCGGTCTCAATGGTGTGATCTGAATCTCGGCGATTGCCAACTTGGCTAGACGCTTCGCCGTGATGGTGGAGGGGTCGCGCAACATGTCGGCCAAGCGACGCAATTGCAGTTTGGCTTCCTGGGCCAAAACCTCGCTTTTCCAACCAGCGTCATTGGACGCATCAACTCGGTCCATCAACAAGGCCATGTCGGCATCATCATGAGAGACGTTTGTTCGCGGGATGGAGTCACTCGCGGCTATCGACGATACCGTCGGAGCACCCGTTTTTGGCGTCGCCGGTCGCTTGCACGATGACGTAGCGCAAAGCACGAGCGTTGCGAAGATGGCTCCGCGGGCGAACAGACGGCGCTCGGCAAAGAGAAATCGATTCTTACATGACATGGTCAGGTTGATCCCACGAGTGGTGGGTGACAGCAGAGTTCGTCAAACAGAGGGGATTGAATTGCGTCGGCTCTACTTTAGGCCGACCGTGATCTGGCAGCAAGTTTGCGTAAATCCGCTCCCTGAAAGCCTCTGCGACATTTCTTTGTAACGCCTGGCGGACTCGAAAAGTACCTGACGCGTATTTCTGTGAGGCCGGAGAGAGGGCAACGTTTCGCGATCGAAACGAGCCATCGGACAGAGCTAGACGACTTTCAAGCGTCTTTGAGCGGATCGATTGCCGGCGAGCGACGCAGGCTGATCCGCTCCCCGCCCGGCAAGAGGCGCCCACCGTTTCGCAGTCACGGCTCGGCGTGCGCTTCGATCTAAGCAACCGATTTTATGAGGGAACACGACCATGATCGTCAGCAACGACAGAAAACGCTACCACCGAGTTGCGACGGTTCGCAAGCTCGAGGGCATGTCGGCAGCACGCGCTGCGACCCGTTTGGGTGTACCCCCGTCGCACATTGAGCGATTGGAGGATGAACACATGGATCTGCCCATCAGCCTGCTGTATGCCTGGCATCGAGCATTGGAAGTGCCAATGTCGGAGCTGATGGTTGATACCGGTGACGGGCTGCCGAATGCGATTTGGGATCGCGCCAAACTTCTTAAGGCAATGAAGACCGTGGCGTCAATTCGCGAAGTCACGGATGATCCCGAAATCGAACGCATGGCGACGAATTTGCGCAATGAGCTAATTCAAATCATGCCGGAACTTGACGACGTCAAGTCGTGGCCACGAGCGGGAACACCCCGCAAGCCACACGAATGCTTCGGGCGGATCATGGACAAGACATTTTCCGACCTGCAGCATCCTGCTGATTAACCGGCAGCGAAATAGCTATGCACGGCGATTGAGAACCATCCCTTAGATCTCGTCGAGATCTACACACGCGTCCCGATACCGGCCCTTCTCATCGGTGGCGCGTGTGCTTGTTTATTACCTCGCTCCAATGATCTTGGGCTTGAGCTGCGTTTCGAGACGAACCGTGTCGACTCGTCGTCTGTTGGCCGCCACGACCGTCATTCTCAGGCCATGCCATTCGAGCGATTCACCCGCCTTTGGCACGCGCCCCAGTTCGCTGAGAAGAAAGCCACCAAGCGTGTCGTATTCTTGATCCTCTGGCAGTTGCGTTCCGAGTTGCTCGTTGATTTCCTCCAAATGCGCTCGACCGTTGATCTCCGAAACGTGATCGGTGATTCGTCGGATGTCTCCCACCTCTTCCTTATCCGATTCGTCGACAATCTCACCGACAATCTCTTCTAACACATCTTCGATGGTGACCAAACCAACGACGTGCATGAACTCGTCGACGACGATGGCTAGATGGTTGCGGGTGTGGAGGAATTTCTGCAATAACTCGTCCAAGCGGGTACTCCGCGGTACTTTCCAAACTTCACGGACGATGTCGCGTAGACTGCGGCTCGCTTTTTCCTCATGCGACAGAATGGTCAACAGGTCTTTGACATACAGGACGCCAACGATGTCGTCGAGGTTTTTACCGTAGATCGGTATTCGCGTGCGGCCCATCTTGATGACCGACTGCAACATCCGACGCCACTGCGTATCAACCTGGATCGCATCCATCTTGGATCGCGGCGTCATAATGTCGGCAACGTCGGTATCGTCCAGTTCGATCACGCCCTCGATCATTTCACGCACATCAGGTTCGAGCAGACCGTCGTGTTGACCTTCGGTGACGATCGACAGAATCTCGTCTTCCAACGCTTCTTCTTCACTCGGTTCGGTTGGACGGGCGTCCAGTCGACGGAGCACAAAGCGGATGGCGGATGCCAGGAAGTTTAAGGGCCGTAAGAGGCGATCTGCAGCTCGCCAGAACCCCCAGGTGTTGATCAAGAATGGCGGTGCCCACCGTTTCGCAATCTCACGCGGGATCCACAGCACGGCGGCCAGCAAGACCAGCCAGAGTCCTACCAATATGAACGTACTGGACAGCCAAGAAGTTTGCTCGCTGATGGGCGAGGCGATCGCGGAGGTGGACAATACGGTTACGATAACGCCGATGATCTGGAGCGTCTCGGTCGATGCGGCGACCGAATCGGCGTGATCGTGGATGTCGTCGAACAGGTCGGTCAGTTTGCGAAGACGGCAGTATTCCTGAAGTTCGTGCCAAGACAGCTCGGTCAGTACCTTCGTTGCTGTGGCTGTAATAAACGCCCCAAGGATCGCGACGATCCAGATCAAAGACCACACGGTCACTGCGGTTTGTCTCCTTGGCACGAACCGGCACATATGTCCGTGGACGACAGTTCGTCTCGGCTTTCGGGCCGAGTGAGCCCCAGACGTGTCAGGTGGAAACCCTCTCGCTGGCGCATGAGGACGCGAGCACTACTTGATTTGTCATCATAGCCGACCAGGTGCAAGGCGCCATGCACGACATACAGCGTCAATTCCTCCAGCGCCGACCAACCTTCCTCGACCGCGCGAGCCTGTGCCGTGTCGGCGCTGACAATGATCTCGCCTTCCAGGGCAGTCGCGTTCTCGAGGACAAAGCTCAATACATCGGTAGGATAATCGTGATCCAAGAAACGGCGATTCAGCTCGTGGATTTCTGCGTCATCCACGATGGCCACGCTAATTTCTGCCTGGTCGACCTGTTCGCCGCGAAGTACTTGCGTGACCACCTCGCGCACAGCCTCTGTTTCCATCTTGAGTGCGTGTTGGCGATTTGAGACTTCGACGTTGATCACGGTCCTAGGCCGTTTGTTCCTGATACTTGATGCGTCCGTGGTAGACGGCGGCCAATGATTTTACCAAGCTCTTCTGAATTGTATGCAATTCGCGTAGTGTCAGCCCACATTCGTCGAATTGTCCATCCAAGAGGCGTTTCATGGCGATTTCGTCGACCAGACTCTCGATCCGTGCCGGGGCCGGATCGACCAGAGTTCGAGCCGCGCTCTCGACCGCGTCCGCCAACATCAGTACCGCGGCTTCTCGTGTCTGCGGCTTAGGCCCCGGATAACGGTAGCTGCCTTCGTCAACCGAAGCTGCCTCGGGATCGGATTCTCGCTGCTCGTTGGCTCGGCGATAGAAATACTCCACCAGTGTTGTGCCGTGATGTTGTTGGATGAAGTCGATGATCGCGTCGGGCAGGTTGTGTTGTCGCGCTAGGTCGGCCCCGTCTTTCACGTGCGCGATGATCACCAAAGTGCTCATGGCCGGCAGCAACGACTCGTGGCAATTGTCGTCGCCGTGCTGATTTTCGACGAAGTAGCCTGGCTTGAGCATCTTGCCAATATCGTGGAAGTAGGCGCCCACCCTTACCAGCAGCCCGTTGGCACCAATCGATTCCGCCGAGGCTTGGGCGATGGAGGCCACGTTGATCGAGTGGTTGTAGGTGCCCGGTGCTCGTCGCACGAGCTCTTGAAGCAATGGGTGAGCCGGATCGCCAAGCTCCAACAGGCTGAGATCAGTCTGCACGTTGAAGAAGCGCTCGATGAACGGCAGCAATCCAGACATTAACAGGCCGGCGGCAATCGCGCATCCACCGAGCCAGACACCATTGAACAACAACGCCAAGGCAGGAGCTCTCTCGAGCAACATATTCGAGGTCGCTGTGACGCTCGCGATGTTGATGTAATGGCTCAACGTGCCGACACCAATCGCAGTCAGCACGGTCGCGCCACCGGTTAGCAGACCGACATAAATCAGCTTCGAACGACTACGCACATGTCTCAGCAGCAGCACGGCAGTCGACATACTGGCCAGCAATGTCACCAGATCCATTAAGTCGTGGCCCAGTGACAGGACGATTAGTAGCGCAACAGCCGCCGACAGTAACAGAGCCAACTCTTGCTTGTACAGAATCACCGCCGTCATGCTGAACAAGACAAGCGGAATCAGTTCGAATCGGAATGGGGCCGCGAACCAACACACCGCAATCGTCACGAACACCAACAAGAGGAGCTTAGCAAGGCTTCCGATCTCACTAAGTAGGGGTCGACGGCGGAAGAAGATGTAGAACCCGCATAGCGTATACAGTGCGAGGTACATCCCGAATTTGGATAGCGAGTAGTACAGTAGTCGCTGCGGTGATAACTCCGAAACGAACTGTCGATGTTCTTCACGCAACAGCGCCAGATCTTCGGCCGTCAAGACTTGACCCGACTTGGCTAAGACGCCGGAGTTGGCCAGATACGGAACGGTCACCGGAGGCATCTGGCTGATTTTCTTGTCTGTTTCTTCTTGGGTCAGCGCCTTGTCGTACCTCAGCGTTCCTTCTTCCGGCAGATTCGGTTGCAGCCAAGTGAAGATGTGAGCGGCGAGTTCGCGGGACTTCAACTGCTCTTGCAAGTTGTCTTTGATGCGGGGAACAGCTTGCCCCATCCGCACCTGGTCGACCTGCACCAGATCGAAGAAGTTCTCGCTGCCATAAATCAGGATCTGTCGCTGATTCCCGTCTTCGAAGTCGTGCTGAATTCCATCGAGCAGCCCGTCATCAACGAATTCCGACATACTCCGCTTCACGGCCGAAATAAATTCGTCGAGGTCAGGATCGTCGGCCAGCGACTGTTTGAAACGTTCAAACTGCAGCCGCTTGCGCCATTCACGTGTCGTTGGTTCACCGGGTCCAAAATTCAGCGGCGGACCGGCCCCCTGTGCCCCGAGAGAACTGATCAAGGCTGCGGTGCGTTCCAGGTCGCCGGTGTCCAGTTCCGGCTTGTCGTTGGCTGCCGATTCATCAGGTGGAACGAACTCGCTCCAAAGCTCTTTATCAACATCCTCGTAAGACTCAGCGCCCTTCAGCTGAAAGACTTTGTCCTTGAGTGCGTCCTGAAGTTGCAGCAACGGTCGAGAATCCAGTTGATAGACACAGTTCTGAACAAGTCGCTCTTTGGCTTCCGATTCGATCGTGGCTTGCTCGTCGATTCGCTGGAAGTCGACACGCGCAAGAACGTTGCGAGTTGGAATGTCGCCAGCTCGATAGGAAAACGGAGGTACCCAACCACCGGTCACTCCCCAGACCGCAACTGCGGTGAGCAAGCACAGACCGACGCGAAGCAAGACGTCACTTCGTCGCAGAGTTTCGAAGCTACGTGCGAAGAGCCCAGGCGGAAGCTTGAGAGTGGCGACACGCTCAGAGCGAGTGCGTTTCGAGTTCCCAGATGTGGATGACATGGTCAGTGCTTTGAACCTACGCGGCGCCGATTTGGACCTTCTTCATAGGCACGCACGATTTGCGTCACCAGCGGATGACGGACAATGTCCGCCTTTCCCAGCCGTACCTGAGTGAAACCCTGGATGTTCTTCAGTCGCATCAAAGCGTCGGTCAGACCACTTCGCGTATGGGGCGGCAGGTCGATCTGAGTTTCATCGCCCGCCACGACAATCTTCGATCCCGTACCCATCCTTGTGAGAAACATCTTCATCTGCGCGACAGTTGTGTTCTGGGCTTCATCGAGAATGATAAACGCTTCGTTGAGCGTCCGGCCACGCATGTATGCCAGGGGTACGACCTCGATTACATCTTCTTCCATCTGACGCTTGATCTGATCGTAATCCATCATCTCGTGCAATGCATCCAATAAGGGACGCAAATACGGATTGATTTTGGCTTGTAGATCACCGGGCAGGAAGCCCAAACTTTCACCAGCTTCAACGGCCGGCCGAACCAAAGCTATTTTGCGCATTCTTTGTTCTTTGAGCGCTTCGACTGCCAACGCGACCGCCAGATAAGTCTTGCCGGTGCCCGAGGGACCGACGGCGAAGGTCAAGTCGTGATCTCGTATAGCTTTAACGTACTTCGCTTGCCCGGGGGTCCGCGGATGAACCATGCGCCCCGTGGCTAGCACCGTGATGGGCTCCGCTCGATCTCCAGGCTCGCTGTCGGTGACCAGCCGCAGCACTTCAGAGACTTGTTCGTCCGCGAGTGAGCCACGTCGTTCGACGAGCGACTTGAGCTTCTCCAGCGCTTCGGTAGCCCGCGCAACCGCTTGATCGGATCCGGCAACACGGATCTGACCGTCACGGTGGGTGATCTCCACGCTCAAAGTGTCGCGGATTTTCTTGATGTGCTGGTCGCGAGCTCCGAATAGAGACAGCAGCGAATTGTCGTCGACCAGAGAGATAGTTGCTTCGGTCATCCAAGTAACGACCCCGCGGGGGCCGTGTTGAGTTTCCTCCCGGCTTCAATCCTAACAACTATAGTACCCCAACCCCTCTGGGCGAAAGCCAGAAAGCAGTCAATGAGCTTAAGTCGTATTGTGACAGGCAGTTGCGGTACGTTTCGAACGGTCAATGCGCTTGTCACTTAGATCCAGCGCCAGGGCGTACCGGACTATTCATTGAAAACCGAAAAATGAGAAATGCAAAGCGCAGTTGCCAGGTTCTGATTTCTCATTCGGCCCTTCTGACTACCCTCACGACACAAGTAGCAGGCCGCTGACCCACCAAGCAAAGCTGACGGGCGCTGTGGAAAGCATGGAGTCGATGATGTCCAGCACTCCACCAAGCCCCCGCAACCATTGACTGGAATCCTTTTGACCAACATCGCGTTTGAGAATCGATTCCGACAGGTCGCCTAACAATCCGGTGAGCGTCAACGTGACAGCGTAGATCAAGTACCACATCAACGCACCGGTCTTTACATTGGGTGCGAAGGAGGGCATCAACACCGAGTGCACCAGCCACGCGCCGGCTGCAGCCGTGACTGCGCCGCCGATCACTCCTTCGATCGTTTTGCCTGGGCTCACCTTCGGCGCGAGCTTATTGCGTCCCACCGCTCTGCCGACAAAGTAGGCGCCGGCGTCGGACATTTTCACAATCAGCAGTGTGGAAACGACAGCAAGCAGACCGACGCGCCCCGAGTGAACGAAGCGGAGTTGGATGAGGTAGCTCATCAGCAGCCCTGTATAAGTGACGGCAAACATGCCGGCTGATAAGCGAGCTAGTGACTGGCCGGGTTCGCGATACTGGAACAGCTCCCAGGTGAAGATGATGGCGACGGCAGCGCCCATCCCCAAATACGACCAGCCCGTGCGGCCGATGGGGCAATCAGTCGGATAAGCCAACCAGGCAACTGGAACTAGCGAGAGGATCAGCACGACGCCGGTACCGCACATTGCGGGAACGGGCGCAACAGGGTGGTTGCCGGCTTGGAATAGACTGACAACTTCTTGACACGCAAGCACACCAATCAGCACGGCAATGGGTCCTAGCCAAACACCAGGACGACCCCCGTTGAGTTGATCATCGAGCCAGACCAATGACAACAGCGGAACGATGATCAAAGCCGCAGCGATAAGACGCCAGCGAAGCACCGAGCTTTACCCTTCCTTTAGAGTCCGTCCTTGAGACCGCCGTAGCGACGGTCCCGATGGGCAAAGTCGTGCATCGCGCGGTGTAAATCGTCGACTTCGAACTCTGGCCAACACTTGTCAGTCACCCACAACTCCGCGTAGCTAATTTGCCACAACAGGAAGTTGCTGACCCGCATTTCGCCAGCCGTGCGGATCAACAGATCGGGATCGGGCATACCGGAGGTGTAGAGGTAGTCTGAGATGATGTGCTCGTCGATCGCCGTCGGTTTTAATAGGCCTTTGGCGACATCCTCGGATATTCTTCGCACGGCGTCGACCATTTCCGAGCGGCCGCCGTAGTTGACGGCCAGACAGAGCCGCGTGCCGTTGTTCGCGGAACTCATCTGGATCGTCTTGTCGATTTGCTCGAGGGTCGAGTCGGGGATGCCGTCTCGTCGTCCGATCACGCTGACCACGATGTTTTGCTTCATGATCAAAGCACGTTCTTCGATCATGTATTGCTCGAGCAGATGCATCAGAAAGTCGAGCTCGGTCTGAGGCCGCTTCCAGTTTTCACTGGACAGGCAGTAGAGCGTTAGTTGATCGATGGAAAGCCGAGCACATTCCTCGACCGTCCGACGTACGCTGGCTACACCACGTCGGTGTCCCTCGATGCGTGGCAGCCCGCGCCGTTGCGCCCAGCGACCATTTCCATCCATGATGATCGCAATATGCTTCGGGCGACGACCGGGCTCCAGGTTTAAATCGATCGTGTCGGGCGTGGGGGATGAAGTGGGCACGAGCTTGGTCTGCAGGGGTAACGATCGACCATCCGACTCCGTACGCGTTTGTCGCGTCCCAGGTTCGCCTAAGATCGCGAAACCGACCTACCGTAACGTTCCGCCAGATGGTCGTCGAGAAATATCGTCTGGGCTCGATCCGGTCCGACGGAGACGACTCCCACCGGTTGGCCGACGAGTTGACCGATCCGAGCCACGAAAGAGCGCGCATTTTCGGGCAAATCTTCTTCTCGATCAATCTCAGATACATCCGTCTTCCAGCCGGGCAGCGTTTCATAAACGGCTTTGGCTCGCCTCAAATCGTCCGCGTGACTGGGAAAGTCGGCGACTTTCTTGCCATCAATTTCATATCCGACACAAACCTGAATTTCTGGAAGTTCGCTCAACACGTCCAGCATCATTAACGACAGCATGTTGACGCCACTTAGGCGAGCCGAGTAACGGACCGCGACGGCGTCGAACCAGCCACAACGGCGTGGACGACCCGTGGTTGTCCCGTATTCGTTGCCCAATTCGCGAATGTGGTCGCCCTGTTCGTTGTCCTGTTCCGTGGGAAACGGACCGCCGCCGACGCGCGTCGAGTAGGCCTTGATCACGCCGATCACGCGCGAAACAAATCGAGGCGGAACTCCTGCGCCCGCGGCCACCCCGACGCCCGAACTGTTGCTGCTGGTCACGAACGGGTAAGTGCCATGGTCAATATCCAGCAATGCGCCCTGGGCACCTTCAAACAGAATCCGCTCGTCGGCATCAACGGCATCCAGCAGCAGGGACGTGGTATCCGTGACGTGAGGCCGCAGCTGCTCGGCAAACTCCGAAAACTCGCGGTAGATTTCGTCTGCATCCAGCTGTACCGTGCGACTCGTGTCGAGGCTGCTGAGCAAGGCGGTCTTTGCTTGAGTGATGCGTTTGATCTTGTTGGCGAACTCCGCACGATACATGTCACCCATGCGAATCGCAAAGCTTCGCCCCACCTTGTCACGGTAACAGGGCCCGATTCCACGTAACGTCGTACCAATGTTTTCGCCGTCGACCACGATTTCATTCAACAGACGGTCTTCCTCGATATGCCAGGGCATAACCACATGCACCCGGTCGCTGACGAGTAAGTTCTGACCGATCGCAATGTCGCGGGTCTGTAGCGAACGAATCTCCTCCAGGATCGTGGGAGGGTTGAGCACCACACCCGTCGAAATCACGTTGCAGACGTCTGGAGACAAGATGCCGCTGGGGATGTGATGCAGCTTGTAAGTATCGTCGCCAATGACGACCGTGTGCCCAGCGTTGGCACCGCCCTGATAACGGACGACGTAGCGGAAATCCGAGGTCAACAGATCGACTAACTTCCCTTTGGCTTCATCGCCCCACTGAAGTCCGACTACGCATGTTCCTGGCACGATAGCTCCCTTCTGACAAGCAGCGGCATTGGGCAAACCCCCCAGTTTATGAGCTTGGCTGTGCTACGGCAAGCCTCGACCTGGCGTTTAGCGACAACCACGCTGACGGTCGCGGCAGCTTCCTCGCACTGGCGTTTAGCCACGTGGAAATTGTCGACAGTACTCGTACAACGCCATCGCCGCCGCCGTCGCGACGTTGTAGCTGTACGGCATCCCGTAAACCGGGATCTCCACCACGGCATCCAGCAAGCTGAGCACATCGTCCGAGATCCCACTGCGTTCGTGTCCAACTACGAGCACAGAGCGGCGTGAAAATTGGAATTGGTGCAAGCAAACTGAATCCGTCGTTTGCTCCAGGCCCACCAACTGGTAATGATCCTGCGACAACTTCTTCAAGAGAGGCGCGAGGCTGCGAGGTTTCTGCACTTCAACCGATTCGGCAGCATCTCGAGCAATTTGTGGATCGATCTTCCCCGTGCCACAAAGAATGACTCGCTTCACGCCGCAGCATCCCGCTGTACGGAGGATTCTTGAAGCGTTGACGTTACTTCGCAGTTGTGGCAGAGCGACGATAAGTTCCCGGTCGCGGTCGAGCCGTGTTGGCGGCTTGTGCCGTTGATGAACAAACCCGCTCATTCGATCCTCAAACAGCGTTCGTCAGCCAGATCACTCAGGTGACCAGGCAATAGGTTGCGGACGAACAACGTTCGAGCGAGCTAGTTCAATCAGCGATTCGAGCTTTTCGGGAACCGTGCGGTAGTAGTTGTGTTTGCCGTCGCGACGCGCTTGTACCAAGCCAGCGGTCCGCAACAGCCCCAGATGGTGACTGACCGACGGCTGGCTCTGGCCAAGTAGATCGCAGAGGGAACGTACGTTTAGCTCGTCGAATTCGACCAGCAATTGAAGGACATGCAAGCGAGTTTCGTCGGCTAACAAACGGAAAGATCCAGCCAAATCCTTCAATGCGGGCCGAGTTGAGTAATGGTTGGCTGGCATCGCCGGGTGGTTGGCCACAGTCGTTGGTTCATGCGATGACATCGGTTCGCTCATCGTGAGTTACCTGCTGCGTTGGTTTGAGATGGGGTTACAGCCACGCGGCTCGGCCACACCGGTTAGACATCACGAAAACCAAGTGTGGACGCGCAATGAGCGCAGCGCCCGAACACCTAATACCTGTCTGACTCGATTTCAATTCGACTTGTCCAAAAATCGCTCTCAATCGTCGCACAGAACGTGACGGAATATCGACGATTGATCACGCAGCATCAGCGACCCGAAGCCGATTGCCCGAGTCGCAACTGGGTCGCATTGTACGCTACCCCTACGGACGTTGGAACTCTGTAAGAAAGAAAAAACTGACACTGCAAATGCGGAATGCCCATGCTTCAGGTGGCTCATTTTCGACTCTGAGTACTGCGTCGCGACGGGGACACCGAGTTGCGCATCGCCCCGTCCACGAATCGCAGCAATTCATCCCGTCGATCCCTCCAATCGACGTACAGTGACGAGAACAATGAGAAGGGTGATCGATCGGGCGTGAAGTAAAAGAAGATACCGTGCCGGAGCAGCTCGCAACGTTGTACGCAGCGCCATGCAACCAAGCTTCGACGCCCGAGAACCGTCTGCGTGATTCCGTTGTAGTTGAATTGAAATCGGACGGGCAGCCAGAACCGCCACATCGATATGGCCAGCGTTAGCGCTGCTAGCATTGCCGAAGGCTTATGGCCGGTCACCCAGCCGGTTAACAGCGCAACGGCAACGGTCAGTGACACGTAGAACACGCTCCGCCATCCATCCTGGATGAGTGGCCAATTCAGCAGAATCACTTCGGAGTTGGATGATCGAGAAGTCTCGACCACCGCGGAGGGATCATCACGGGAGCTCGTCATCGTCGTTGCCTCAACCCCCCATGTTAGTTGGGCCACGACAGCGGTGCACATCGATCCTCGAGGTAGCGCGACTGGCGATAAGAATTCTGAGCGTGTGAGCTTCGCGACGGGTTGATTAGAGGCGGTTGACTTCGTTATGCCAGAGTGCTCCGCTATAGTCGCAGTCGCGTTCAGTCGAGCTGCCCTTGCTTAGCGCAAGACGCCGCGCCCACACCGACCCTCCTTCTTCAACGGATTCTGTTGTTTGCCATGGATGCGTTCTCCTCGCCGCATGTGCTGTTGATTGATGTCGACAACTGCCCAAATGAGGTTGGCAACTTGCATGAGTTGGTTGACCGCTTCGACCGAGTGATCGCCGCATATGCTGGAGCGAGTCCGAAAGTACCGCTCAGTCTGGTGGCGCTGCTGGCTGAGGCTTTAGCCGGCGGTACGTTGGATTTGGTCGGGATCGATCACAAGCGGAAGAACGCGGCTGACTTTGCCCTCGCCTTTCAGGCCGGAAGGCTGTCCGTAGAAATGCCACAGAACACGGAATTCGTCGTGCTCTCGGACGATTCAGACCTGGACAATGTGGTCGACTTGTTACGAAAGCACGGCTTCTCCGTATGCCGCAGCCGGTCTGCGAAATGGGATGCTGCGGTCCAAGTTGATTATGTCTTGGCGACGAGACAATACTACGAGGGCCGGCTCGTGAAGGGCCTCTCTCAGCCGCGGCGGCGAGCTACATTGCGGAAGAGCATACGGTCGTTTTTCAAAACCCAACCGGAAATCGAACCCGACCGTGTGATTGATCATTTGGTGAGCCAGAAGATTGTCCACTTCGATCCCGCCGGCGAAGCGACCTATCAGTTGCCTAACGGTCAAGAGACGCCGCAGGACGTGCCGCAATCGGACTGATGCTGAGCGAGGAGTTTTCGGCGATGCAAAATTTTCCTGAGGCGGATCTTGCCCCTGTACAGCAAACCACACCGCGCCGTGGAGTTCCCATCTGGGTCTGGGGTGTCTTAGTTATCGTATTGGGCCTGGTGGTCTTACCCTTTGTGGGTCTGATCGGCTGGGTGGTCTATGTTGGCACCTATGGGCCCGACACGTCCGTTTACACGGCGAATCGAGTCCCCACGCGCTTCATCGAAACGATGCACGATTTGGAGGTCTTGGGCGAAGACGAAGAGTTGTTGTATTTCTATTCGGATGCCATGACCGACATTACCGACGGCTTCTACTTCGTCAGCGATAAGAAGGTCGTTGTGTACACGACGCTCTACGGTGACGATCCTCTGACGGCTATTCCCTTCGACCAGATCCAGGACGTGTCGTTGGATCGCGATGAATCGTTTTTGTTGGACAGCGAGATCACGATCGACTTAGCCGCGGGCGATGTCATCTCTTTTCCCGTCTCAAGCGAGTACGACCGCGACGAAGACTTCTATAATGCAATTAGGGAGCGATCGCCGAATTTGAAGAGCGAATAATTTCGAGGCGGCGACACGACGTTGCGCGTGCGACTGGCGTTGCACGGGGAGGCCACGATGATTGACTGCCAAATCAGGCACGTCGGACCAAATCACGTTCTACTGATCGAGCTATCTGGACAACTCGACTCTATTGGCTGCGATGACCTAAACGAATTGGTCGAGCGGTCAATCTCAGATGATGTGAAGCATTTGATCATCGACTGTCAGGGGCTAAGTTACATTTCCAGCAATGGACTAGGAATGCTTGTGCAGCTCCACACCACGATGAAAAAGAGGGGAGGGGAGGCCCGGATCGCCGGTGTCCAAGGCATGATCGCCGAGGTGATTCAGATGGTCATGCTCGACAAGGTGCTCCACCTTTATCCGTCCGCCGAAGAAGCGATCCGCAGCGAAACCGAATGACGAATGCCTCTTGGTCACGGATTTGTCTGCAACGGCTCAGGCCAATCCTAGCCTCGCTGTTTAACATCGTGGCACTGGGTGCAGGACGTTGCCAGTCGTGGAAACACGGTCGCATGTCGCTGCTCGTCCGTTGATTTCTCCGCATTCGCTGCATGGCATGTCGTGCAACAAACATCAGCAGCAGCCGAACGAACCGATTCGTGGCATTGCAGGCAAGCTCGCATGTGATCTCTGTTGCCAATCGGCTGCTGTGGCGGCTTGACTGGCTGCGGGCGTGTAGGTCCCACGATGGGTTGAGGCAGGCAGTCGGATGGCAGCGCGAAACCCGCCATCACGCACGTCATTTCCGTTTCGGTTTCTGCCTTGGCAATCGGCAGATCTTCGCTGGAACGATCGCCGACAATGCCGCGGCCCTGGAGCATCGCTGCCATTAACAACAGCGTCATGCCGAGGGCGGGCAGGAGATACCACGGTTGGTGCCGCGACGTGCGGTCAACGACCACCGGATTCCACGCGGTGAACTTGGATGCTGCCGAGTCCACTGTCGATTCGACATTCGAGCTACGTATCATCGTCGCGAGCTGGCCCTGATAGGAAGGCAGTTGGCGTCGCTGATCGTCGGCCATCGCCTCGCGAAACAGATTGGTTGCCGGGCGAAGTGCCTCGGCCATTTGCCGGCATTCATGACAGACACGCAAATGCTCGTCAACGAACTGATCACTTGCTTCGCCCGTCGGAAACGGGGCACGCGTCAGATGATCGAACACCTCGTCACAGGTTAGATGATGCTTCATGGCGAATCTCCGTGCAGAGAATTCTTGAGCTGTTTGTTGTGTTCCAATTGGCTTGAAAGTCGCAGGAGTCCGTCTCGAACGCGGTTCTTCGCGGTGGAAAGGCTACAGCCCATGGCGTCGGCAATTTCCTGGAACTTGAGTTCACCGAAAAAGCGAAGTCGCAAGGCATCGGCCTGCGGCGATGGCAAATCCGACAACATGCGCTCCAGCGTCTCGGCCCGCTCGCGGCTGCGGACGGCGTGCTCGGGTCCCGGCCCCGAGCACGGATGTTCTGCCAACTCGTCGGTCGCGATCGAGCTGGATGGCTTCGGCTGGTTCTGCGCTTTCTTGTAATGACGGCGACATTGATTCAACAACACCGTCCAAAGCCATGTGCGGAAACTGTATCGTGAGTCGTAGGTATGCAGCGACTTGAACACACACAGGAATGTCTCCTGAACCGCTTCTTCGGCCAGGTCCGACCGGCCCAACCGGTTTTCCGCAACGCGCAGCAGCGCTGACTCGTATCGATCAACGATCTGGTGGAAGGATTGGGTCTGCCCTGCCAACACGTCGGCGATGGCAGCTGCATCGGGGTTGCTTGGGCCTGACACGGAACGCTCGCGGTTCTGAGAGAGGCGGTGGACGATGCTCGGTGCTCCGCTTGTCCGTCCTGTTATAGCGCGATCGGGCCCAGATCGACTAACAAAACCTGGCCTCAACACCATTTTTCTCGATGTGAAACCGAAAGAGTGCGACACGACAACGGCCAGAGCAAATGTCATGCCGGCCCGCGAGGGATCCGTCGCGTGTGATGATGGACGACTAACGCCTGACATTGTCGCTAATCTGCGACGCCGTCGCGAAGGGGTTGACCCCTTTTATAGCCCGCGGTGCGGGACTTCATCTTCTTGACGAATTCGGTGTCCTGGGCATCCTGTGCCAATTGGGTCGCAAGTGCAACTGTCCGCAAGGCCTTATCAAATGCGCCCGATTCGGCGTAGCTGGCCGCCAGAGTGTCGAGCACCCCAGGAACTTGGTATTGTGTTGCCCGCGCCGCCCGTTCCGCCCAGCCCGCGGCGAGCTCCCCATCGCGAATCTTGGCATCGGGATGTGTGGCCAGCAACCAGGCGAGATTGTTCATCAGCGTAATGTCGTCTGGCGACGCTTTCACGGCCGCTTCGTATTGCGCCCGGCCCTCGGCGGCCCGTTTCTTCATCAGTAGTTGATCGCCCAGCCAAGCTCGCAATTTGGGAAACTCGTGGTTGTCGGCTAATCGCCCCTCGCATCGCTCGACGTAATCCAGAGCATCCTCCGTGTGTTCGTTTTCCAACAGTAGACGCGGAATCTTCAGTAAGTCGGTTCGGCGAGGTTCGACATTCCAGCGTCCGCGCAATGGCAATGCCAGAGCCTGCCAGTCAGTCAGAGCCACGTTCAGGTCGCCAACGTCCGCCAACAGCTGCGCGACCGAATTTCGACCCCGGTAGATCACGGCGAGTTCACCGTCGGCGTCGATTAAGAAACTGATCGGTACGGGCATGGTTACCTGTCGACCGAAGGGCAGATCATGCAGTGATCGAAGTCGCCGAATTAACTCGGCGGTGGCCTGCCCGCTAGAACACGTCGTGTTCTCAGGCCAATTGAGCGTCTGCAACAGGCCGGACGACTCCGTAGATTTAGATGAGGGATTCCCAATGACCTGATCGACGTTCAGTGCCAGGACGTTTAAGCCAGCCTGATTGATCTGTTGAGCGTTGCGCGCCAGGTTTGCTAGCTCCTCCCTACATTGGCCACACCAGCTTGCCCAGAGAACAATCAGGACGGGGCGTCCGGCCGAGAACTCCAGCGCGTCGCCGGGCTTGGCGTCTTCCATGGAGCGGAAAGGTAGTTTTGGTGCAGGGATGCGTGACGTGAGCGGCACGCGGGCAACGTGGGTGGGGGTGGTCGCGGGCGGAGCCGAACGCTTCAGCGCTAGCGATTCTGTACGAGCCGAGAGCGGACGTGATTTCAACGCCCCCTGTTTGATCAGATACCTCTGGTTAGGCTTCAAGTCTGAAAACACCTCAGTTGTGCCACCTGGCCAAGATACGCTGACCGACTCAATCGACGCATTTGCAGCTCCCAAGCCGAAGTGCAACCACTTGCTCGACTGTGATAAATAGCCTTCGCCGGCGCGCAGGGTCTTGATGAGCGGTTGATCTGAATGCTCCAGCTGGACAGTGACACGAGATCCGATCGCATCTCGATTACACGTCGTCCCAGCGAGCTTCAGCAAGAGGTACGATCGGTTACCCGGCAACTGGTTCTGCAGGAACCGCAAGCGCGGTGCCGTTCTGTTGGTGAGCCAGACATCGATGTCGCCATCGGCATCCCAGTCGACGGTGGCCAATCCACGTCCGTCATCCGGAAAGTCGATACCTGATACAGCGCTGATCGTGGCAAACGAGGCACCGCGCAAGTTCAGGAACGCGCAATTCCGCTCATGACCGCTAAACGATGCGCCCCGTTTGATCAGCTCGTTAAGGTGCCCCAGATTTCGCCGATACGTGGAATCGGGTTGCCGTGCATCCTTGAGTTCACCGGTCGAAGCCGGGGATTGCGACACGACCTGTCGCCAAAGAGTGCTTCACAAGTCATCTACCGATTCGCCGGTCAAAAAGCCGTTGGCAACGAGTAAGTCATCCCAACTGTCATTGTTGAGGTCCGCAAACAGCGAGCCCCAGCTCCATCGACCGATCGTTACGCCGTGCGACACGCTTACGTCCTCAAAGTGCCCCCGACCGACGTTCCTAAATAGCGAGTTGCCCCGAGCCAGGTACTGGAAACGCTCCTTCTCCATTACCGACAACTGCTGCTTGAACTGCGGTTGGAATGTGACTCGATTTCCGGCAGCGGAGAACATGTTTGAGACATAAACATCCATCCACTGATTGTGATCGAAATCGGCAAATGTAGCCGACATCCCAAACGCACGATCTAACAGCTTGGCTTTCGCCGCAACGTCCTCGAATCGACCGTCGTTGTTCCGATAAAGCTGATTTGGGCCGAAATCATTCACCACCAGCAGATCAACATCGCCGTCGTTGTCATAGTCTTCCCAGGCGGATGCCAGACTGAACCGGCCGTTGTCATGTCCCAATCCGACCTGCTCCGTGATGTTTTCAAACCTCCAGCCGCCTTGATTGCGAATCAAAAAATTGCCACCGCCATTGGTCGCATCAAAGTAAGGCAGCGGATGCGGCAGCTCAGCAACCTGATCTTGTTCTCCGTAGTAGACGCAGACGTACAGGTCGAGATCACTGTCCTGGTCGTAATCGGCGGCTGACAACGAAAACGCCTGACGCACCGACGGGATACGGGCACGCAGATTGAACCGGATGCCATCGCTTGACGACTTGTTTTCCAAAAACATCAGCCCTGTCGTGAGGGCCAGGATCAGGTCTTGGTCGCCGTCGTTGTCCAAATCAACAAACAAGGCGCTGCGCGTGTTGTCCAAATAGTCGACGCTGGCATCCGACGAAACGTCACTCAGCGTGCCATCGGACCGTTGAAGATACAGATGATTTGGGATTCCACCCGTTTGGCAGACATACAGATCATCGCGATCATCGCCGTTGACATCTCCAATCGCGAGACCGTGATGACCAAAGTGATAAACGCCCAACTGGCTCTCCAAACGATCCCGCCAATACGGGATACTGGGCCGTCCGGCCACCTGATAGCTCTCATTGCGAGCCAGCACCGAATCGGTGCAATCATTCAAGAGCAAGCCATCAGGGACCATTGTCGACACTTGCTCGAATTCCACGACGCGGATCGATTGAATGCGCGGTGCTTGTGATGGGGAGGGACGGGTCCAAACGATTTCCCAAATCGCGTTTTGTTCGCGCGCTCCCCGCTGACTTCGACCGTTGAGGTTGAAGTACTGCTGGGTCGTTACGTGGTCCTCCGACATCGCCACGCGGAACAGTTTGAATTTGAAACGCAGATCGCTGTAATCCGCCATCGCCCTCTGCAACGGTTCGACCACTGCACGCAGTCGATCGAAAGGCCTCGAAACCGTTGCTGCCTGCCTGTTGACGCTTTCAGCCGGCAATAACATTCGCTCGACATAGAAATTCGGATCGTCAAGCACCACACGCGAATTGGTGGGCAACAACGGACCGCTCGAGAAAGCACCGTCCAACAAAGTGGCGACGTGGGGCGGCGGCGGGGCAGATTTCGCCACCACGAACTCCCCAAGCTGCTTCAACTGTTTGTTTGCCGCTTGAGTGAATGCTTCCGATTGCCAACCTTCAGCCGCGGGATTGTCGGGAAGTAATCCGTCTGGGCCACCCAATGTCCACGTGATATCTTCTTTCCGCGCTTTGGGTTGCGAAGTGTTCGGCTCGTTTGCGTGCCCATGAGCGGTGGCCGGCTGCGTCGTCCTCACCACCGGAACTGGCGTCGAACGACCGCATCCAGAAAAGGCAGCTGAAAGAAGGATAAGAGCCGCCCCAACGCGTTTGAAAAGCTCTGCTCGAGAGGTCATTTCTCAATTGTACGCACAAAACCCGTCCAACCAGAAAGGAGAAATGCAATCGTGAAGCAGGGCACGTGGAATACGAAAATGGCGAACTGCACTATTTGTGCACAGTCCGCCATTTGTATCTGAAAATGAACCGACTCGGCGTCTAGCGACGGCGACGAGACCCCAATAAGAGACCGAGGCCGGCCAGCGACAGCAACGCGATACTCGATGGTTCGGGCACGACATTCAAACGGACGTTGTCATAGTGAGCTCGTCCGCCTCCGGTGGTCCGCAGTGAGATGAAGACGTTTCCATCCGCCACCGTGTCACCCGTTTCGTAGGACAGCGAGAAGTCAGCGAAAGTTGATTCTCCAAGGGGGCCGGCGTCGACCGTGGAATCGGCCAGCAACGTTCCGCCCGCCCCGGCATCACCACCGAGATACAGGCCAAACGTCGATGCCTGCGTCCCATCGGTGGGAGAGAAGTTCGCGTTACGATTGCCGACACCAACCGTTAGTTCGTAGATTGAGTTGGGCACCAGCGCTACGCCAAGATCCTGGGATACCTCTTCCGAATTCTGAACCCCAATGTGTTGGACCCCTTCGGACGAAAAGCCATCGATGTACTCAACGAACGCGTCACCTGTCGCCGGGGGTGCCTCCCAATCGGGATAGGTGTTGGTCCAACCACCTGGATCCTGGGCAGGATCCTCGAAACTCGCGTTCTTGATGCTGATCGGTTCAGCATTCGACATGGTTGCCAAAGCTAGAATGGTGAGGATCGATACGCAGCATCTCATAGAATCATCTCCACGACTTTAGTCCAAAAAAAAAAGGCACCTGATCTGACATCGTGCTCACTCTCCAAGCGGAGTGATTACACAACGTCGAAATCAGATGCCTTCGTTAGCGTTACCCTAAATCAATAAGTTCGGTAGGTGTCCGAGCCAACCTAACTTAACCGGTCAGGACGTGGGGTCAAGGACTTTTTCATCTCTTGCCAAAAAAAGATGAGTCATCGCCTGGCAAAAGAGAAGAGCCAGTTATGAGAAGGACTCGACCAGTTCGCCAACTGGTTGACTCAGATATGAGTCGGGGCGCCCAGATTCGAACTGGGGACCTCCTGCTCCCAAAGCAGGCGCGCTAACCAGGCTGCGCTACGCCCCGCACACGACAGCGACTCATGCTAACCGCACGCTACCGTTTCCGCAATTGGCTTCATTGGTGTACAAACGAACATTCAGCTGTGTTGCTCAGCTTGCGAAACTCCTGACCGAATCGTCGTCGTCTCCTGACTGAATCAACTGACTGAGCCGCTCGAATTCGTCGCCGTTGCGGAAATGGATCACAATCTGGCCTCGCCCACGCGACGATTCTCGGATCTCAACTTTCGTCCCTAACTCAATTCGCAACTGTTGTTCTAAGGACGCCACATGGCTGCTGCGGGTTCGACGTTTTTTTCGCTGAGTCTTGGTTCGTGCAGCGTCCCCGTCACCATCCTCGATCTGGATACGTTCCTGCACCATCCGTTCTGTTTCACGCACACTAATTCCATCGCGCTGGATCCGCTGACTGAACTCGATCTGCAGGTGTTCATCTCCTAGCGGCAACAGTGTCCTTGCGTGTCCAGCCGAGATCGTTCCGTTCTGCAGATCGCGCTGCACGGGTTCCGGCAGCTCCAACAAGCGAAGTAGGTTGGCGATGGTTGAACGGTCGATCTTCAGTCGCTTGCCGAGATCATCCTGAGTGCATTGGTGTTGATCGAGATAGCGGCGGAAGGAGAGCGCCTTTTCGATGGCATTCAAATCCTTGCGTTGCAGATTTTCGACGATGGCGAGTTCGGCGACCAATCGATCATCGGCATGTCGCACGCGCGCGGGAACTTGATTCCAGCCGGCTTGGATGGCGGCGCGCAGGCGACGCTCGCCCGAAATCAATTGCCAACGGTCGCCGACGCGGCGGACCAACACCGGCTGGAGCATGTCATGCTCTTTGAGGCTTTCTGCCAAGGACGCGATCTCACTCTCACTGAACTCGCGTCGGGGCTGGAACGGATTGTCATCAATCTCGTAGACACTCAGTAACAGCAGGTCCCCGTCCTGCGCGGTCGCCGCCTCGTGCGAGGACGCGGTGGCAGGATTTTCCGGCTGGTCGCTGCCGTCGGTCTCCGTGTCATGGAGGCCAGGTTGATGAATCCTCGGTGCGGACGTGGACTCCGGTGCCGTCGGTTGCGGAACATGTACCGGTTCGTTGTCGTCGCCCAGAAGTGCCGCCAATCCTCGTCCCAAGCGTCGTTCTTTAGACACGATCCATCACCTCCATGCATAATTCTACGTATGACCGAGCACCACGCGATCGCGGTGCATATTGCAGCACGGACTGGCCGTGACTGGGTGCTTCCGACACCGAAACGTCGCGCGGGACGACTGTCTCAAACACGATGCCGCCGAAGAACTCACGCACCTCGGCGTCCACCTCGAGCGTCAACTCGAGTGATTCGTCGTACATCGTCAGAACGATGCCGCCGAACTCCAGCTGACTGTCGGGTTGCCGCATTGCGCGACGAATGACCTCAATCATTTGAGTCAGTCCCTCCATGGCGAAATACTCGCACTGAATCGGCATGAGGACCTCGGTCGAGCACATGAGCGCTGTTTCCGTCAACGGTCCCAACGAAGGTGGGCAGTCCATCAGCACGAACTGGTAGGCATCCAGCGCATCGGCAAAGAACCGATTGATTCGATCCAGCGATCCAAACTCGCCGCTGGCCATCGACCGTGCGTCTTCCGACAAGCGGCTGCCCGGCATGACATCCAGGCACTCCGTGGTGACGTCATGCTGGACTGAGGCAATTGGATCTGGCATCAGTAAGGGATGCCGGTCAATGGGCGATTGCCCCAAGCCGGTCGTTGCGTTGCCCTGCGGATCAAGATCGATCAAAAGGGTCCTCGCTCCGCTAAGAGCCAATCCGACCGAGAGGTTAATTGCCGTCGTGGTCTTGCCCACGCCTCCCTTCTGATTGGCGACGCACATAATGCGGGGCACTCTGGTTCTCCCGTCCTGGGTTCGCCTGCGGCTCTGGCGCCTCCACCTCACGATGGCCGCGTGTGCCGGGCGGCGCATTGTAATCCGCGCGTGCGAATTTCCGGAACGTCAGTTCCCCAGCAAATCTCCTGAACGGAAGACTCTTGATAGAGCCCCGTTTCACGTGAAACTGTGTAAATTGCCTAGCTGACGGTTCCACGTGAAACAACCGAGATTAACGGACCGTAAGAGTCCAGCCGAGAGCCGGCCCGGGAGGACGACAACCTTCGAAGGCCCGCCGAGCGGTTGTTTGCGAGCTCTTCGTTGGTCTACGTCAGAGGATTGATCACCAAACCGCTGAGAAGTTTTGGATAGAAGTAGGTGCTCTTGGCCGGCATTCGTTCGCCGTGCTCACTGATCGCCCGAATGTGATCCAGTGTTGCGGGCATCACCAAAGCGGCCAATTGAATCTCTGACGAACTCGTCAGGCCTCGCTGGACTTCCTCGACCAGATGCACATATTCGGGTTTCGGCAGATTCGTGTAGCCCAGTCGATCCTCGATGATCAGCCGGTGGAGGATCCCCACGCCAAGACCTTGCCAGTCTCGACTGTGGTCCGCAGCGATTTCCTGCATCCGCTGACGGCCCGCCGGCCGGATGCGGGCGACCGTCCAATTCCGATCGGCCGCCGTGTAGAGCCCAACGATTCCCTGCTCGTCCTGCAGCTCGATGTCAGCCCAGATGCGGCTGGCCACCTCCGGCCCGCCGGACGTGACCTCGCACTCGAAACAGTCCCCCAACTTGTCCCCCAATTGCTCGGCACTCATGGCGTCCGTTCCCAGGAACAACCGGTGCGTCGGCAGCACGATCATTCCCGGGTCATTCATACCAACGCACATCATCAGGACGAAATTGGCGGGGTGATTCGGGTCGAGCGGCGACTTGGCACTGAGTTCGTCGCGGTAGTTGCACGCCGTTTCGTATCGGTGGTGGCCGTCGGCAATAAAAACCGGCTTGGTGTCCATCAGTCCGGTCACGTGAGCCAGCAGATCAACGTCGGTCACTGGCCAGATCCGATGGACGACGCCCAAATGATCGGTCGCTTCGATGGGCGTCTTGTTGGCGATGTGCTCCTCCAACGCATTTTGAATTTCAGTATTCGGGTCGGGGTAGAGGCCAAAAATCTGGCTCAGGTTTGCCTCACAGGCCCGCGTTAGCCTGAGACGATCTTCCTTGGCCGAGGCGTGGGTCTCTTCATGGGGGTAGATCGAGCCTTCGCCAAATCGCTCGAGCCGAGTGCGGCACATAAAGCCTTTGCGAATGTGTGGTCGATCTTCGGCCTCGAATGCCTGATGATAGACGTAGATCGCCGGATCGGATTCACGTTGCAGCACACCTTCGCTGCGCCAGTTCTTCAAAAACCGAGCAGCTCTCGTGTACCGGTTCAAATGTTCATCATCGCCGGGCTCGTCGCGATTCAAGATGAGTCGAATCACGTTGGATGGATGCTTTTCGTAGAGCTGATTCCGGAGGCCTTCGTCGATCACATCATAGGGAGGCGCAACGACCTCACTGAGTGATCCAACGTGTCCAAGGTCGTATCGAAGGCCGGCGAAGGCTTGAATGGATGGCATTACGGAAGGCCTGCAGATTTCGAACAAGAGTAACAGAGACGGCCGACGCCAGCGGTCCAGTTTTGATCGGCAGCAGTGAGCCGATGCGAGACGGGTCGCCGGAGCCGGGCCAACAGCGGAATGACAAAGGCTCCGGTTGTTATGCCGGAGCCTTTATTGGCTGTCAATGAGTCACAGCGCGGAACGCTGGCTCGATCGGGCTCGATCAATAGCGATAGTAATCAGGCTTGAACGGGCCCTCCACCGGCACGTCGATATAGTCTGCTTGATCGTCCGTGAGCTTGGTCAGCTTCACGCCGAGCTGATCGAGGTGCAGTCGAGCGACTTCCTCGTCCAGCTTCTTCGGCAGCACGTGCACGCCAATCTCGTAGGCGTCCGGGTCTGCCCAGAGAGCGATTTGAGCCAGCACCTGATTGCTAAATGAATTGGACATGACGAACGAGGGGTGGCCCGTCGCACAGCCCAGGTTCACGAGCCGGCCTTCGGCCAACACGATGATCGAGTGGCCGTCAGCGAAGGTGTAGCGATCAACCAGTGGCTTGATGTTCTCTTTCGAGATGTCGCTCTGGGAGTCGAGCCAAGCCATGTCGATTTCCAAATCGAAGTGGCCGATGTTGCAGACGATTGCGTCATTCGGCATCACCGACATGTGTTCGCCCATGATGATGTCGCGGTTGCCGGTCGTGGTCACGAAGATATTGCCAATCGGTGCGGCCTCTTCCATCGTCGTGACTTGAAATCCCTCCATCACCGCCTGCAACGCATTGATCGGATCGATCTCGGTGATGATCACACGAGCGCCGTACCGCTGCAGCGAATGGGCGCAACCTTTTCCGACGTCACCGTAGCCGGCGACGACCGCAACTTTGCCCGCCACCATCACGTCGGTAGCCCGCTTGACTCCGTCGACCAGCGATTCGCGACATCCGTACAGGTTGTCGAACTTGGCCTTGGTCACCGAATCATTGACGTTAATTGCCGGAACCTTGAGTTCGCCCTTCGTGACCATCTTGCGCAGGGCTTTGATACCCGTCGTTGTCTCTTCGGACAAACCACGAATGCCTTCGAGCAGTTGCGGATACTTCTGATGAACGACCGCGGTCAGGTCGCCACCGTCATCCAGGATCATGTTCAGCGGTTGCCCATCGGCGAAGTACAGAGTCTGCTCGATGCACCAGTCGTACTCCTCATCCGTTTCGCCCTTCCAGGCGAAGACCGGCAAGCCCGCCTTCGCGATCGCGGCGGCGGCGTGATCCTGTGTCGAGAACTTATTGCAGCTGCTCCACTGAACCTCAGCGCCCAAGTCGATCAAGGTTTCGATCAACACGGCCGTCTGAATTGTCATATGCAGGCAACCAGCGATTTTTGCACCCTTGAGCGGTTTGCTGTCGCCGTATTTGCGACGGATGGCCATCAAGCCAGGCATTTCGTTCTCGGCGAGCATAATCTCGCGACGGCCCCAGTCGGCAAGCGAAATGTCTTTGACCTTGTACGGGACTTGGGTTTCAATCTGTGCCACAATCAACTCCCTGTGTTCAGGTGTCTGAACGGTTTACTGGTGAGATTCGTTTCGTATTCGGTCATCATAGGCGTGGAGCAGGCCGACGCAAGTCATCGATCGATTCGGCTGAAGCCGGTATTCGCGTTGCTCACAAACGCCGACACGAGCTCGCGATCCTTCCGTCCACTGGCCGCTTCAACTCCACTGGCTGTGTCCACGGCGTCGGGGTGGGCTTGTTCGATTGCCTGCTGGACATTCTCGGCCCTGAGACCGCCTGCTAGCACCCAGCGGATCCCACTCATCTGGGGCTTACCGTAGTATAGTTGAGACCAGTTCAGCGAACATCCCGTGCCGCCGTATTGCGTGTCGTGATAGGCGTCCAAGAGTAGGGCCTGCGGCACGCACTGCAGTTTTTGACAGTCTTGAAGATAGTGCGTGATGGGATCGAGCGAGTCGTTTCGGATTCGCAACGCTCGGATGACCTGCAGCCCCCGGAGTTCGGCGAGAAACGCGGGCGGTTCATCGCCGTGAATCTGTACCCAATCCAGTGGTACTTCGTTGGCGATTGAGCGAACCTGCTCGGCGGATTCGTTCACAAACACGCCGACGCGTTGCACGGCCTGCGGCACGCACGCGGCAATCGCCCTGGCGGTCTCCCGGTCGACGTAGCGTTTGCTCTTGCGAAAGAAATTAAGTCCGATCGCATCGGCCCCAGACTGGGCGATATGTTCGGCATCAGCGACACTTGTGACGCCACATATTTTGATTCGAAACATCAGTTCAGCCTCGCCCAATCGTATACCAGTGAGGGGCCTGAGGCTCGAGACGTGAGAACGCCTCGTTGCGCCAGTTGCTTGCCAAGCGGCCCTCGACCCTCAATTCTTAAGGCTTGAGCCACAAGTCTCAAGGTCTGAAGGCTAGGCCGCACGACGATACGGATAACCAAACCCAGTCTGGGAATCGTTCCAACGTCTGAGGGCGACGGCGACAAGGTGTCCGCCAAAGGCGAGTGCCAGCTTCAGGGCGTTCTGAACTTTGCGCGGCTGGCCCACCATCGGGATACAATCCAGATCACACTCGGGGTCCTGATCTGTCAGGTTGAGTGTAGGCGGTACGAAGCCGTCGCGTAGTGCGAGCGTCGTCAAGGCGAGTTCGACGCTACCGGATGCGTTGACCAGATGACCGAGCATCGCCTTCAAGGCACTGACGCAGGTATCATCGGCATGTCGCCCGAAGGCGCGTCGGATTCCCCGCGTTTCCATCACATCGTTTTGCGGTGTCCCGGTTCCGTGGGCACTGACATATCCGATGTCGGCTGGTTCCAGTCCGGATCGAATCAGAGTTTCGCGGATCAAGCGTGTCAGCGATTCGCTCTCCATGTCGAGTCCGGTGACGTGGTGGGCATCGGCCATCATCTTTCCACCGGCAATCTCGGCATAGATCGGAACGTTTCGCGTCAACGCATGCGAAAGTCGCTCGATTACGAACATCGCCGCGCCCTCGCCCATCACGAATCCGGTTCGGTGACGGTCGAACGGGCGGCAGGTATGGCCGGGTTCGGCCAGCACGCGCATCTTCTGGAATCCCGCCGCAAAGAGCGGGTCGATGGCTTCGGCGCTCCCGGCCAACGCGAGGTCGCACTGGTTGTCGCGGATGGCGCGAACGGCACTCATGATATCGATCAAGCCGCTAGCGCAAGCCGTCGAATGACAGATTCGCGGTCCATTCAGATCGAAGCGTCGGGCGATGCCCCAACAGCCGCTATTGGGAAGCCATTGCTCCCAATTCGAGGCCTCTCCCGCTTGATCAGGCTCCTCCTTGCCGTGGTATTGTCGAAGCCAGCGCCAGTCGCCCATATGGCCGCTGACTGCGCAACCAAAGCGACTGGAATCCAGGTCGCGCAGGCCAACCAAGCCGGCGTCCTGCATCGCCTCTTCAGCCGCCAGGTGCGCCAGGTGCACAACCTTTAATTGCTTCGGGATCTGAGGTGGGCTCTGGACGCCAGCGGCGATACCTAGATGGCTGGGAATGTCGGAAAACTGCTCGGCAGGCCGAACGCCGTTTTCTCCGCGAGAAACAGCAGCCCAAGTGGTCTCTCGGTCAAGCCCCAATGCCGTAACCATACCAATCCCGGTGATGACGACCGGTTCGGTTTCGGGGGACCGCTCTCGAGGGTACACCTGCAGCATTGACCACCATCCTTGGTGCGGGGAGTGCCGGCATCTTGCCAGGAAGGGGATTGATACTCGATTGCGCGGATCGATTCCAGGTGGATCCGACACGCAGAAAAACCGCTGGGTATCTGTTTGCAGGAATTTCTCATTTATCTGGTTGCAAAGTTTTCGTTCAGCGTTAAACTCACCGGTTCGTGGGTTTTTGACCCAATTCAGTGCGTTTGATGAATTGATTCATGGAGAATCAGCCCAGTTGGGGTGACGACGACAGCGGATGGAGACTTGGTCACCTTCCGGACAAGTGAGTGAATCTATCCGTCGATGTCGCAAGACCCCAGTTCGCTGATCCTCGGTGAATTTCGTCGATCCATGGATGATCGATTTCGGCTCTCGATCCCGTCCGAGTTGACGGCGATTTGGGGCGAAAAGCACGTCGACTGCGTGCTCGTCAAAGAACGTCCAGGCTGTGTGAGCCTGTGGAACGACAAGGACTGGGAGACCCACCTTGAGAGTGGGGTCAAGGTTGTCCAAAGCAAGTGGATGGCCCAGAGGCTTAACCATCAGCTGAGCGAAGTTCAGACATGGGGTCGATTGCTGTCGACGAGGCACCGTGCTGTACAGCTGGCGGGCCGGGGACGCTTGCTGATACCAGAGGGCTTTCGCGAGTTTCTAGGCGTTGAGGCCGGTGGCGAAGTGTTGATCGTGGGGGCCGCCGTCTGCATAGAAATCTGGCAGCTACAAGCATGGCTTGACTGCTTGCGAGAAGAAATTCCACAGTTCGGCAAGTTACTTCAAGACTTAGGCGGTTGAATGGGGACCAACTGACCTCGGCGAATGATCACATTTCGCAGTCCGGGCGTGTCCGGTGTGATACGTAGGCAAGAACGTTTCTCACCTGTCTGTGTACCGCAGGAAGATGTAAGTCACCAGGGATTGGGCGAACGTGGCACGGAAGCCCTTTCCTTAATCGCGCCGGACACTCCCAGGTTGCGAAGTGTGATCGCCGAGAAGCAGGCCTCACTCAGTCAGGCCCCTGTCGTGAGCAACGAAGCGTAACTTCGCTCTACTCTCCGCCTGTCGGAGCATTTTGGACTGCGACAAACAACATCCGCAGTTGATGGATCACCTGCTCCAACATCTGCGCTTCTTCGGCATCCAAGTTGCCTTGGGTCTTCTCTCCGAGCATGGCGAGCGTATCGATGTGGTGGCGTGCGAGTCCCAGATGAACGAGGGGCTGATCTTGGCTGGGGTCTGGAATTTGTCCCATGGCGGCCATCGCCTGCGTGGCAAGGGTCGTCACCAGCAAGGCAAATGAGGCCTCCGGGATCTCCCCAGGAACCCCCTGCTCGGGCGCCTCAACCTCGTCATCACCCTTGGACTGGATCTGTTCGCGCTCTCGCTCGACTTGTGACTTCCAATCCTCGTCGATGATGATCTTGCGTTCTTCATTCGAATCGTCGTTGGACATGCGGACCTCGCAAGGTAGTAGGTGTCGACACCTAGGTCTGTTGTGATTTTGCTTCCTGTGACTTGGCTTCCTTGGTACGTTCCGACCGAGCTGCGGAGTGATCGATGGCGGCCCCCACGAATCCCGTGAACAGCGGATGCGCCTTGGTGGGTTGGGATCGAAATTCCGGATGGAACTGAACGGCGACGAACCAAGGGTGCTCGGTCAGTTCGATGATTTCGGCCAAGGCACCGTCGGGGCTAGTGCCAGCGAATTGCATCGCGTGGGCACGAAACTGCTGCCGGTACGTATTGTTGAACTCGTAGCGGTGTCGGTGCCGCTCAGAGATTTCCTCTTTGCCGTAGCATTCCAGAGCACGCGAGTCGGGTTCGAGCACGGCGGGTTGAGCTCCCAACCGCATCGTGCCTCCTTTCTCGACAATATTCTTCTGGTCGTCGAGCAAGCAGATGACCGGATGCGGTGTATCCTTGCTGAATTCGGTTGAGTGGGCATTTTCGAGCCCAACGACATTGCGAGCGAATTCAATGACGGCACATTGCATACCCAGGCAGATGCCCAGAAATGGAACGCCGCGCTCGCGTGCGAAGCGAATGGCCTCGACCTTCCCTTCAATTCCGCGTTCTCCGAATCCACCGGGAACGAGGATGCCATCGTAGCCGGCTAGGATGCGTTCCGGCCCTTCTCTCTCGATCTCTTCACTCTGAATTCGTCCGACTCGGATCTGAGCTTCGTGGTGAATCCCCGCGTGGTCGATCGACTCATAGATCGATTTGTAGGCGTCCTTGTGTTCCGCGTATTTCCCCACGACGGCAATACTGAGCTCATGCCGCGGATTTCGCAGGCGATGAAGCAAGTCGTGCCAGTCGCCCAATTGGAGCGACTCGGAGTTCAATTTGAGGCGGTCCACAATCAAGCCATCCAGGCCGTTGTTTACCAAGCTCAGCGGCACTTCGTAGATCGAGAAATCCTTGTCCTTCTCCTCGATCACAGCCTCCTGGGGAACATTACAGAAGAGGGCAATTTTTTGTCGATCATCGACGCCGATCGATCGTTCAGAACGACAGATGAGAATGTCCGGCTGGATACCGATTTGTCGCAATTGACCGACTGAATGTTGAGTCGGCTTGGTCTTCAGCTCGGCGGCAGCCTTCAGATACGGAACCAGTGTGAGGTGGATGTACAGGCAGTTCTCCTTGCCCACGTCCTGGGAGAATTGGCGGATCGCTTCCAGAAACGGCAGGCTCTCAATATCACCGACGGTCCCGCCGATTTCTGAAATCACAACATCCACGTTGTTGCCGGCCAGTTTGCGAATCACTCCCTTGATTTCATCTGTGATGTGCGGGATCACCTGCACGGTCTTGCCAAGGAAATCACCACGCCGTTCTTTCTCGATGACAGCCTGATAGATCTGTCCCGTCGTGTAGTTGCTATCACGTGTCAGGGGGCTGTCGGTGAATCGCTCGTAGTGTCCCAGATCAAGGTCGGTTTCGCTGCCGTCGTCCAGGACGTAGACCTCGCCATGTTGGTAGGGACTCATGGTTCCCGGATCCACGTTGATGTATGGATCCAGTTTCTGCATTCGAACTCGCAGCCCGCGTCGTTCCAGGAGCATCCCGATGGATGCACTCGTGAGTCCTTTGCCAAGCGAGCTAACAACGCCACCCGTCACGAAGATATGCTTGGTCACCAAATACTACTCCAGCGCATAACCGGCAATGGTCGCGATTCCCGGCAGGATAAAGAATGTGACGTCCGCTGATTCAGCCCGTCCAAAGCTGAAAAACGACCGCGTGAGGGCCGTTCACGCCACGCTGGAGCCTATTGTACGCTGCGCTTCACGTTCCACAAAGGCCCGATAATCGGCGGGTGTATCGATGCCCCATGCCGCTTCCGCGACGACGCCGACGGCGATTGAGTGGCCCGCCGATAGGACACGCAGTTGTTCCAGTCGCTCAAGTTTTTCCAGCATCGATGGCGGCATCTGAGCTAGGTGCAGCAGAAATTCGCGGCGGTAGGCATACAGGCCGATGTGTTGGAAAAAAGCCGGTGGGAATGAATCGATCAGCGAATCGTCCCACTCGCGCGCGTGCGGAATCCAGCTGCGACTGAAATAAAGTGCTCGGCCCAGTTCGTCGATCACGACTTTGACACACGCCGGGTCGGTCAATTGATCGCGATTGCGTATCGGAGTGGCCAAAGTCGACATCATCGCATGAGGGTTCTCCCGCAGCATCCGGATGGACAAATCGATCGCCGCTCCCGATAGCTCCGGTTCGTCACCCTGCAGGTTGACGATGATCGCGGCATCTGGCAGTTGCCGTGCAACTTCCGAGACACGGTCGGTTCCGCTGGCAGCCTTGGGACTGGTCATCTGCACCTTGCCGCCAAACCTCCGGGCCTCACTAGCGATCTCAACATGATCGGTGGCGATCACGATGTCTGTCGGGAGCTTTGCCGACTGAGCCGCCTCGAAGGTGTGCTGAATCAGTGTCTTGCCCGTCTCGCGCAACAGCAGTTTTCTGGGCAAGCGTGTGGAATGCAATCGGGCTGGGATGACCACGTAGCAAGTGTCAACCGAATTCGCGTCCATGCGATCGTCCTCGTCGTTGCTGGGGGCCGCACCGGTCGGGCAATTAAGCGGCTGTTGTAGGCGGCGATGCTAAGCGAAGCAAGAGCGCTCCACCAAGTGTCGAGGATGCCGTTCGGATCGTGCGAACCAGCATTTTCGTAGGCAAGATGGGGGCTACGCGAAGATTGTGGAATTCATAGTTTGAGGTAGACTCAAAGGTACGCCCCGTCGGACGTTGCGATCCATCTTGCGTGAAGCCGGAATTTTTGGTTCGTAGCGAGCTTGACGCCTAGTATTGGGATCGGAGTAAGCAGAATGTGTGGAATAGTTGGCTACATCGGCTCTCGCCCCGCCACGGAGTTCTTGATCGAGGGATTGCGAAGGCTTGAGTATCGGGGCTACGACAGTGCTGGTATTGCGACCCTCAACGGCGAAACAGCCTTCAGTGTTCGAAAGGCCGCCGGACGCATTCAAACGCTGGTCGACGAGCTGACCGAGAATCCGGCGGAAGGGCTGATTGGCATCGGTCATACGCGCTGGGCAACCCACGGAGCGCCGACCCGCGAGAACGCGCACCCGCACCTCGGCGGCGACCTCCCGATTGCCGTGGCGCACAATGGCGTCATTGAGAACTACCACGGCCTCAAGCAACAGCTTGAAGCCGCAGGCTTCGAGCTCCACTCTGCGACCGACAGCGAGGTCATCGCACATCTGATCGCTCATAATCTGAAGCGGGTGGAGTCTGATTCAACGGCGACGAGCGACGATCCGCATCGGCCTCTGCTTGAATCCGTCCGGGCCGCCGTCTCGGAACTCCGCGGCACGTATGGACTCGTGGTCTTATTCCGCGACTATCGTGACGTGATTATCGCCGCTCGTCTTGGCAGTCCTTTGGTCGTGGGCGTCGGGGATGATGAGCACTTCGTGGCAAGTGATGCAACTCCTCTCGCCGGCTACACAGACCGCATCGTCTATCTCGCCGACCATCAGATGGCTTTGATCACGGCCGATGGTCTGCGGGTCACCCATCGCGACCAGGGTCAGGTCAAGCACGATGTTCGTGTATTGGATATTGAGCAGGCGACGGTCACACTCGATGACGACTGTCCCAACTTCATGCTCAAGGAAATCCTTGAGCAGCCGCAGTCGCTCCAGGATGCGATGCGGGGTCGGTTGTGTGAGGATGACGCAACCGCCAAATTCGGTGGCTTGAATCTTTCGCCACAACAACTGCGTCGTGTCAATCGCGTCTTGCTCACAGCTTGTGGAACCAGTTGGCATGCCGCTCTGGTTGGTGAGTATTTGATCGAAGAGTTCGCACGTCTGCCCGTGGAAGTCGAGTATGCCAGCGAACTCCGATATCGAAATCCACCCGTGGAGCACGATACGATTTTGTTCTCGATTACTCAGAGTGGTGAAACGGCCGACACGCTAGCGGCACAGCGGGAGATGAAGCGGAAGGGACATCCGACGCTGGCCATTTGCAACGTCGTCGGAAGCACGATTGCTCAAGAGTCCGACGGTGGTATCTACCTCCACGCCGGGCCCGAAATTGGTGTCGCCTCGACCAAGGCCTACACCTCGCAGCTTGCCATTCTGACCATGCTGGCGCTCTACTTTGGACGTTTGCGTCACTTGAGCTACGGGGCAGGTCGCCGCATTATCAAGTCTCTGCAACAGCTGCCTGACCGAATTCAGCTGGCATTGGAGACGAATGATCGCATCCGTGAAATTGCGGAAAAGTACCACAGTTGCGAGAACTTCCTGTACCTCGGTCGGCAGTACAATTTTCCGACCGCGTTGGAGGGAGCTCTGAAGCTGAAGGAAATCAGCTACATCCACGCCGAGGGGTATCCAGCGGCTGAGATGAAGCATGGGCCCATCGCGCTGGTCGACGAATCGACTCCAAGCGTCTTCATCATGCCGCACGGTCTGGTCTATGACAAAGTGATGTCCAACTTGCAGGAGATCAAAGCGCGTGGCGGTCCGGTCATCGCCATCGCGGCAGAAGGCGACGCTCAGGTCGAAGAATTGGCTGACGACGTCGTGTATGTTCCGGTCGTCGAGGAATTCCTGCAGCCAATCGTCACGATCATCCCACTGCAACTGTTGGCCTACCATATCGCTCGTCTGCGCGGCTGCGACGTCGACAAGCCGCGGAACCTGGCCAAGAGCGTCACGGTGGAATAAGACGGTTACCCTGGGATGCAGCCGCTCGATACAGCCCTGCATCTCGTCACCAGCCAGCTTGACCGGGGCCTCTTACTCGATCGCCTTGCCACGCAGAATGTGGTGATAGTGTTGCGCAAAGCGGTGTGCTTCATCACGAACGTACTGCAACAGTCTCAAGGCGTACGCGTGCCGAGACAGCCTTAGCGGCTCGGATTGATCCGGTCGAAAGATCTCTTCGTCGCGTTTGGCCAACGAAATGACGACCGGCGGCTCGATCTGGCATTCTTCGAACGCGGCCATCGCGGCACTCAGTTGCCCCTTGCCGCCGTCGATCAGCAAGATGTCGGGGAACTTCTCCTGCTCGTCCAACAGACGCCGGTAGCGTCGCGCGACCACTTCATGAATGCTGCGATAATCGTCGATGCCATCGACGTTGCGAATCCGAAACCGCCGGTAGCCCGGCTTGAACGGGAGACCGTCGATAAACTGAACCAAGCTCGCAACTGTCTGCTGACCGCCGAGATGAGCGATATCCACGCCCTCAATGGTGCGAGGGGTTTCCGGCAGTTTCAGCACCTTCCTCAGACCGGCAAGCCCTTTCTTGGGGTCGATGAAGAAAACCTCCGGCTGAGCGTGCGTATCCAGTTCACCACGTTGGTCGAGTGTCTCGAGCATTTGGATTTCGTCGCGCAGTCGCGCGGCCGTCTCAAATTCCAGCTTGCTGGAGGCCTCCTGCATTTCCTTTCTCATTTGCCCCAAGAGGCGCGTCTTGTTGCCGTCCAGGAACATTTGTAATCGCTTGATGTCGCGACGATATTCCTCTTTGCTGATTCGCAGGTTGCAGGGAGCCGTGCATTGATCAATGCTGGCCAACAGACAGGGCCGAAACCACTGCCAGCGTTCGTCTGCTTCCTCAATGTCCAGGCTGCACGTTCGGAATTTGAAAATCCGTTGCAGCACCTGGATCGCTCCTCGAAGCGCGCCAGCACCCGCGAAGGGGCCGTAGAGTTTCACGCCTTTCGTTTTCGGCTCTCGGGTCATTTCGACCCGTGGAAAGTCCTCACGCGTGGTGATCATCAAGTAGGGGAATGTCTTGTCGTCCTTCTGCTCCTTGTTGTACTTGGGTTGCACGTCTTTGATGAGGCGCGACTCGACAAGCAGGGCGTCCACTTCGCTTTCGCACTCGATGTAATCAACGTCCGCGATCTCTTGAATCCAATACGAAGTTCTGCGTTCCTCAGCTGCCTGCTTAAGGAAATAGCTGCCGGCTCGCGACCGAAGATTCGCGGCTTTGCCGACATAGATCACACGTCCCGCGCTGTCCTTCATCAAGTAGACGCCGGCCGTTTGCGGGAATTCGCGCACCTTGCTGGCTGCACGATGGTGGCTGGCTGCACGACGATGTCCGAAAGGCTCCGGGTCTTCAGCGGGTTTGTCGGGATCTTCGGAACGGCCGTTATCAGTCATCGGTCAGCGTGCAACCTGCGAAGGTAATACGAAGGGCCTCCGGGCACAGGAGGGGTGCGTATCGGTGGCTTTGTCCAAGACGATCCGGGGAGCGGCTAGGCTAGCATTCGGCCGCAGCGGAGCGGCCTCTCCTATAGTCTACACCCCGGGGAATCCAGGCATCGCTGGGCTGCGTCAGACTGACTCGGCGAACGCGCGCAGATCCTCCTGAATCGCGTCCAATCGATCGCCCATCTCCTGACGACTCAGTTCAAGATCGGCCAGCTGTTCAGGCGGCACGTAGGTAAACATGTAGAACTTTACCTTCGGTTCGGTCCCCGAAGGCCTAGCGGCTACGTAATTGCCGGTTTCGGCGAGATCGAGAAAGATCATGTCGCCCCGTGGACCTTCCAGCGGCTCGGATGCTGAACCCAGCGGTGTCCGAGTACCGTTCTGGTAATCACGCACAGCAGCCACCGGGATTCCTCCCAAGGAAGTTGGCGGATCCGACCGAAACCGATTCATCAAGGCCTTCATCCGCGCCATCCCTTCAGACCCAGGCATTTGCTGGGTCATCAGCCGTTCCTGGTGGAATCCATGCTGCCAGAACAAGGCGTCAAGTTTCTCATGCAACGTTTGGTCATTCGCCTTGCAGACCGCGGCCAATTCGGCCATCAGCATCGATGCCACAGCTCCGTCTTTATCTCGAGCGTACTGACCGACCAGATATCCGTGGGACTCTTCGGTACCAAACACGAATCGGTCCGGACCTTCTTCATCCATCACGCCTCCGATCCACTTAAAGCCGACCAGCAAATCACCGATGGTCCGCACACGATACGAATCAGCGATGCGCCGAATCATCTCGGTCGTAACCAGGGTCTTGACGACGTAGTGGTCGGGTGAAAGCGTGCCGTTGTTTTTACGCTGCTCGAGGATGTAATCGGCCAGTAGTGCGCCGATCTGGTTGCCGCTGAATGTTCGCCATGGACCGGCGAGATCGGACGTCACCGGGGCCGCGCAACCCAGCCGGTCGCAGTCGGGATCAGATGCTAGAATCAGGTCGGCCGAAGTTTTCTGAGCCCGCTGAATGATGATGTCAAAGACCGCCGTGTTCTCGGGGTTGGACACGTGATTCGGAACGTTGGGGAAATCACCATTGGGTTCGGCATGTTCGCCGAACAATTCAACTTCCGTGAACCCATCGCGCTCAAGCGCCGGCAGGACGGCCGTTGCGCCCACCCCGTGCAGTGGCGAGTAGATGACCTTGATGTCGCGTGGACCCGGAAAGGCTTGAGCCTGAACAGCATCGAGGAACGCGGCATCGACCTCGTCTAAGCAGGCAATCACTTTTGCATCGGCGAACGCTTTGTCGTAGTCGGCGCGTTGGATCTGATCGGCATTCATCACGCGCTCGATCACGCCCGTGTCGTGCGGAGGAAGAACTTGACCGCCCGTCGACCAATAGACCTTCACAGCATTATCGCTTGGGGGATTGTGGCTGGCGGTGACCATAATTCCGCAGCTGCATTTCTTGAAGCGAACCAGGAAAGACAGCTCGGGTGTACTGCGGATTTCGTCCAGAATGTAAACCGTGAAACCGGCCGCGACCATGATCTCTGCACAAAGTCGCGCAAAATGCACTGAGTTATGACGCGTATCGAATGCGATGGCACACGAAAGGGCTCCCTCGTTCTCGCGGTGCTCTTTCACATAGTCGGCCAACCCTTGCGCGCTTTCGCCGATCGTGCAATCGTTGATAGCATTGCTGCCGATTGGATACATCCGCCCGCGTCGACCACCTGTGCCGAAAGGAATGACGGTCCAAAAGGCGTCGTCCAATTCCTGCCATTTTCCGTCACGGAGATGCGCAGCGACTTGAGCGGCGTACAGGGCATAGCGGGGCTCGGTGAGCCAGCGTTTGATGTTCGTGACGGCTCCCTCCGAGAGCTGGTTATCACCGGCTGCTTGTTGTAGCTGATCCAGAGCTTGCGTCACGTCGAAATCTGTCGCTGTATCCGTCATCAGGTTCCCTCGAGTTTTCTTGAAACAGCCGCCAATTCCCAAGCCGTGAGTTCTACGTCGGATTCTACGACGTCACGCACAATTGACACAACCACCGCTCCGATGGTGGAGGCACGAGGATTTGCTCACATTTCATTTTGCCGGACCCATGTTCCGAACCGAGGCGGGCGGTGAGCACATCGGCTGATGGGGCGGAGGTCGACTGCTGGAACAGAGACGAGGGCTGATGCCGCCGGAACGACAGCATTACAATGTGAAGCCACTCGAAAGGAGCTGAATTGAATCGAGAACCGATCATAAGTGTTTCCGGATTGAGAGGGATCATCGGCGAGACGCTCACGCCGGCTGTTGCGACACGTTACGCTTGCGCGTTTGCTCAGCAGATTGCCGACGACGGGCCGCTGGTTTTAACGCGGGATGGTCGTTCGACCGGTCGGATGCTCGCCGATACGATTCGGTCGGCCTTGTGTGCGATTGGTCGAGACGTCATCGACGCGGATGTTGCCGCAACGCCAACAACCGGTGTGCTCGTGCAGCAGCTGAAGGCGGCCGGAGCCATCCAGATTTCGGCCAGCCACAATCCACCAGAGTACAACGGTCTCAAGCTGTTCGGTCGCGAAGGCCGTGTGATTACCGCCGCTGCCGGTCAGCCTGTCTTGGACGAATATCAGAGAGGTGCCGATCCAGCTTGGGTGCGGTATGAACAGGTTGGCAACGTTCAGTCCTGTGACGATCCACTTGGCGAGCATCGACGTCGCGTGTTGGCAACCGTCGACGTTGAGAGCATCCGGCAGGCGAAGTTCAAGGTCCTGCTCGATTCCAACCATGGCGCGGGAAGCTTGCTCGGTAGGCAACTGCTCAACGATTTGGGCTGTGAGATCGAATTATTAGGCGGGACACCCGACGGTCGATTCGATCACACGCCAGAACCGACAGCGGAAAACCTGGCGGAGGTGAGTCAGCGTGTCCGTGACGCAAAAGTCGATGTGGGTTTCTGTCAGGATCCAGACGCCGATCGGTTGGCCATCATCGACAAGTCGGGCAGCTACATTGGCGAGGAGTACACGTTAGCGATTGCCGTTCGCCACATCTTACAAAAGGCCAAAGGCCCGATTGTGACAAACTGTTCCACAAGTCGCATGTCGCAGGACCTTGCCGACGAGTTTGGTGTGCCGTTCTATCGCTCCAATGTAGGTGAGGCGAACGTCACCGACGTGATGCTGCAACACAACGCGATTTTTGGGGGCGAGGGTAACGGCGGACCGATCGATCCGCGTGTCGGTTTTGTGCGCGACAGTTTCGTGGGCATGGCTTTGACGTTGGACGCCATGGCTGGTCACGACAAGTCGATCGAGGAACTGATTGAGGAGCTGCCCCGCTACTGGATTCATAAGACGAAGGTGCCCCTGGCGGGTACGAACACGACCGCCTGTTTCGAACGGCTAGAGCAGAGATTTGCCGAGGCGCAAAAGGATCGCTCGGACGGCTTGCGGCTGGACTGGCCGGACCGTTGGCTGTTGATTCGGGCCAGCAATACTGAACCGATCGTGCGTCTGGTCGCTGAGGCCAAGACAGCCGAAATTGCGGCCCAGCTTTGCGATCAAGCAGCGGAAGTGATGGGATAGGCAGCGGACCTTAGGTTACTCGCCACCAATTCGTTCTTTGCCCATGAATTGCCGCAACGCCTGAGGGACGATCACGGTACCGTCTGGCTGCTGATAGTTTTCCAGGATCGCAATGATCGCGCGGCTGATGGCGACGGCGGTTCCGTTCAGAGTGTGGACGAACTGCGTCCCCTTCTCGCCCTTCTTTTTGAAACGAATGTTTACCGCCGTGCCTGATAGTCGGTGCAATTCGACGTGCTCGTGACTTCTCCGTACTCGCCGGCTTCACCGCGTCCGGGCATCCATGCTTCCAAATCAAACTTGCGGTAGGCCGGCGCTCCGAGATCACCCGTGGCGGTGTCGACAACGCGATAGGGAATTCCCAAATCATCGAACAGCCGGCATTCGATTTCGCGCAGCTGCTGCAGCGTCGCATCACTTTGGTCGGGCAGGGTAAAGGCGAACATTTCGACTTTGGTGAATTGGTGGACGCGATAAAGTCCTCGCGTCGCGCGGCCATGAGCGCCCGCCTCGGTGCGGAAGCAGTGGCTGATACCGCAGAGCTTCAGCGGGAGTTGTTCATCCGATAAGGTCTCGCCGGACATCAGGCCGCCCAACGTGATCTCGGCCGTGGCCACGAGGCTCAAGTCGGTATCGTTGATGCTATAGATCTGAGTCTCGGTGCCACGCGGATTGAAACCAATCCCTTCGAGGATCTCATTGCGAGCCAAATCGGGAGTCGTCGTCAGCGTAAAGCCTTCGCGCTGCAACACGTCGACCGCAAATCGCTGCAGGGCGAGTTCCAATAGAACCGCGTCGTTCTTCAAGAAATAGAAGCCATGGCCGGTTGTCTTCGATCCAGCTTCGAAATCGAACAGATCCAGTTTTTCGCCAAGTTCCACGTGGTCCAAGGGTTCGAAGTCGAACTGGCGGGGCTCATGTTTGCCGCGCGTGAGCTCAAGATTCGCCTTGTCGTCGATCCCGACCGGAGCGTCGGGATGCGCCATGTTCGGAATCTGACGCTGGATGTCGAGGAGTTCGCCAAGCAATTCGTCGTGTTCCGATTGGCCCTTGTCCTTTTCCTCACGCAGTCGACGTCCCTCGTTTTTTCGCGCCTCCCGCTCCTCGGCATCCTTTGCTTTGCCAATCGACTTGGAAACTTCATTAGCCTGTCGGTTGAGGTCCTGAACCTGCTGCAACATCTCACGACAACGGTGATCGAGTTCCAGGAATCGATCGACATCAGGTTCCAGGCCTCGATTCTTGCAGTTCTGCTTGACCTGTTCCGAGTTTTCAGCGATGAACTTTCGGTCCAACATGCCGGTGGATGCCTCGTCGAGTTAGGATTTCGAATCGGACTGAATGCGACTTAGTTCGTGCCACAGATAGGCACTGCTGCGGATTCCGCGGTGGAAATCGGCCACCGAGAATTTCTCATTAGGGCTGTGTGTGTTGTCGTCGTCTAGCCCCCAACCAAGCAACAGCGTGTCGACACCCAGTTTCTCAGCAAACGCAGTCACAATGGGAATCGATCCTCCCTCGCGGATGAACACCGGGGATCGGCCGAAGCCTCGTTCGATCGCTTGCGCGGCGGCATCGATGTAAGGACTGTCCAGCGGAATGACAAACCCAGGTGCATGGTGCATTTCATTCAAATCGAGTTCAATGCCTGGCGGGCACATTGACGTTAGGTGCTCGCGTAGACTTGCGGCGATCTTTTCGGGGTCTTGCTGAGGAACCAGTCGAAAGCTGAATTTGGCCGCCGCACGTGCCGGCAGAACGGTTTTTGCCCCCGCAAGTTGATAGCCGCTCGTCAAGCCATTGATGTCGAAAGTGGGTCGCGCCCAACGACGTTCAAGGGTCGAGTATCCCGCTTCGCCACTCAGCCCATCCACACCGATCTGCTCCATGAACGCTCGTTGGTCAAAGGGCAGGGCAGAGAACTGACTACGCTCGCGATCACTTAGTGGATCGACATCGTCATAGAAGCCGGGAACCTGAACCCGTCCGTTGTCGTCTATCAGTGAAGACAACATCCGGCACAGGGTGTTCGCTGGATTGGTGACAGCGCCGCCGAAAGTGCCCGAATGCAAATCCTGTTTTGGACCTTGCAAAGTTGCTTCGAAGTAGGCAATCCCTTTCAGTCCGTACGTGATCGCGGGTTGACCTCGGCCGAACTGACTCGTGTCGCTAATCACGACGACGTCACAGGCTAACTTCTCGACACTTTGCTCCGAAGCAAGGAACTCGTTTAAGCCTTCACTGCCAACTTCTTCCTCGCCTTCAATCAGGAACTTTACTTGAATCGGCAGCCTGCCTTCGGTCTGGATCCAGGCTTGCGCACTCTTGACGTGCGTCAGCATTTGTCCTTTGTCGTCTGTTGCACCGCGGGCGTAGATGTTGCCATCACGTCGTGTCGGTTCAAAGGGTGGCGAGGTCCATTCTTCGAGCGGATCGGGTGGTTGCACGTCATAATGACCGTACACCAAAACCGTCGGTCGTCCGGGTACAGGCGCCGACTGGGCAAAGACCAGCGGATTGCCACTCGTCTCGATTAATTCAACATCGAGGTTTAGGTCTTGAAAGCTTTGAACAAGCCACTTTGCCGCAAGCCGAATCTGTTCCTTGTGCTTACCATCCGTACTGATGCTCGGGATGCGTAACAGGTCACAGAGGTCCTCTTCGAATTGCTGTTTGTGTTCGTCCAAAAAGCTGTCAATTTGAGACATGGTGGAATCCACGAAATTGGGTTGATGAGAGAAAAGACAAGCATAAGGGGCTTTTGGCAAAGCCGGAATAGTACTTTCCCCGCCGGTTGAGTCAAATATAATGATCTTTCGGAAAGTGTGATGGTTTGATTCGCGCGAGGGTCACGGACGAGCATGTTCCGAACTCGGCGATGGCGTTCACCAACGGGGAGAGACATGTCCGATTCCGTGGTTGAGACCAAAGAAGACGTCGCCGAAAAGAAGACGCCACAGGGCAACCGTCCTACCAAGAAACAACCCCGATACAATGTCCTTCTCTGGGACGATGACGAACACTCGTATGACTACGTGATTCGCATGATGCAGGAACTGTTCGGGCATTCCTATCAGCGTGGTTACGAGTTAGCAACAGAGGTCGACTCAGCCGGTAAAACGGTTTGTCTCACGACGACGATGGAACACGCGGAACTAAAACGCGACCAGATTCACGCCTTTGGACGCGACAAACTCATCGCGGGCTGCAAGGGTTCCATGTCTTCGACGATCGAACCCGAGGGCTAAACTGTTCGTCAGTCGATTGACGATGCTAAACTTTGCGGCTCTGCGCATTAGCGTCGGACACGAGCAACTCCAAAGTCTACTGGGACTGTGATGTCGTCGCCCCCGAAACCCTCGCTTGCCAAACTCCGAACGTTGACGCTCGGCTGCAAAGTCAATCAATACGAGACGGAGTATGTTCGGCAAGGACTCGTCGACTCGGGTCACTTTCGGGATGCAGTGGAGCAGGAATCAGCCGACCTGTGCATCGTCAACACCTGTACGGTCACCAACGAGGGTGATTCGAAGAGTCGGCAGTCCATCCGTCGTTTGGCTCGGCTCAACCCCGACGCGCGACTGGTGGTCATGGGATGCTACGCGACACGCGCTCCCGAGGAAGTTGCCGATCTACCGGGTGTGGTCGAAGTCGTTACAGACAAACGCGAGCTGCCTGATCTGTTGGGGCGTTTTGGAGTCGTTGACATTCCCAACGGGATCTCCCGATTCGGTGATCGTCATCGCGCGTACGTCAAAGTCCAAGATGGCTGTCTGTTGAAATGTAGTTACTGCATTATTCCCGAAGTGCGACCTCAGATGGCGAGCCGTGCTCCGGAGGCGATCGTGGACGAAGTGCAGCGATTGGTCGACAACGGCTATCGCGAGATCGTGCTGACCGGGATTCACTTGGGCCACTACGGGGTCGATCGAAATTGGAACAAACCCAAGCACCAGTGGCTGCGACTGTCAACGTTACTTAGACGACTCGTGACGCTGCCGGGTGAGTTTCGCCTTCGCTTGTCCAGCATCGAAGCGACCGAAGTCACACGCGAATTGCTCGAAGTGATGTCGGAATTCAGCGACCGCATTTGCCCTCATCTGCACGTGTGTCTGCAAAGTGGTTCGGATCGAATCTTACGAAGGATGAAACGACGCTGGGGGACGCGACGCTTTATCGATCGCTGTCGGCTGGCTCAGGAAACTCTGGATAAGCCCGCTTTGACAACGGATGTCATCGTCGGCTTTCCAGGTGAGACCGACGACGATTTCCAGCAAACGTGTCAGATGGTCCGCGAAGTCGCTTTTTCCAAGGTGCACATCTTTCCGTTCAGTGCTCGTCGTGGAACCGCGGCAGCTCAGATGTCCGATCAGATCCCAAAGCAAATGAAGTCGGATCGAGGTCGACAGCTGGCAGCATTGGAGTCGGAATTGCGCGGCGACTACTTCCGCAGTCTACGCGGTACGGATCTCGACGTGCTTGTGGAATCAAAGCTATCACCCGATGCAGCCGAATGGGTCGGTACCTCCTGTCGATACGCGCCCGTGGTGCTGAACCTGAATAAGCAGGCTGCGGGAGAACTCGTGACGGTAACCGCCGGAGACCTGCGGCCCGATCAACTGATCGGAGCAGCGCTGAGCGACAGTGCGCTTGGCTGCCCATGATCTACGAAAGCCTCGTGCCGCGTCCTTGATCTCCACGCCGCCAGACGGGTCTTCTGTCAAAAGAAAAACGGTCTGGAATGTGGCGGAGTGACTTGCTACACTCCGCCGCCTTTTCACTGGCCCGGATCGGGCTGCGGCGACGGAGCCGCGTATCCAAATTCGTTGACTGCGTGTCGAGGAGTTCGTGCATGCACCGACCTTGGTTCGTCACAACAAGTTGTCTTGTGTTGGGTCTTTGCTTCGCTGGTACGGCGTTGGCCAAGCCACCCTGGCAATTGATCTCGTTTCGGAGTGTCAAAGCCGATCCGAGGGCCGATTATCGACTTGCGGAAGAGCATGGTCCTTGGCTGATTTTCGCTGCTTCGTTCGCCGGCGAAGGTGCGGAGACGGAAGCCAAGAAGTTGGTTCACGAGCTTCGCAAGAAATACAAGTTGCCAGCCTATGTGCATCGAAAGAGTTTCGACTTCACGGGGCGTCTGGAGGGTATCGGACTGAATCAGGATCGCTCGCGGAAGCGGATGAAATATGAGCGCGAGGGCGTGGTTCAAGAGGTTGCCGTACTGGTTGGGAACTACGAGTCGTTGGACGACCCCGATCTGCCGAAGACGCTGAAAAAGATCAAGTATGCCCGACCTGCGTGCCTATCCAAGAATCCGGACTCAACGACGCGGCGTTTCGCCAAGTTGCGAGAGTTTCATAAAAAGATCAACGGCAACGAGGAGAAGCGGCGAAAGGGACCGATGGGTACAGCTTTCGCCGTGCGTAACCCGATCATTCCTCGGGAGTATTTCGCACCCAAAGGCATCGACCAGCTCGTGTTGGATATGAACAAGGGCGTCGAGCACAGCCTGCTGGACTGTCCGGCAAAATACAGCGTGCGAGTCGCATCGTTCCGCGGCAACGTCGTCCTGGACCAGCAGCAAGTGCAAGACATCGAGCAAGGCAGGCGCAAGATGCGCAGCCGTCTCGAGCAGGCTGCGATGAACGCTCACAACCTGACCATGAAGTTGAGAAAGAAGGGCATCAAGGCCTATGAGTTCCACGATCGACATGAAAGTTATGTGACCGTCGGACACTTTGATTGGGTCGGCCGCACCCCGGGCTCTGACGGCAAACAGGAAATGAATCCGGCGATTGTCAAAATCATCCAACGCTATGGACCCATTCACCAACCGGTGACCGGCAAGGGTGGCCAATCGCTGGCTGGCATTCAGCCGCGTACCTTCGAGGGGATTCCGTTTGATGTGCAGCCGTGGCCAGTCGAGGTTCCCCGGCGTTCGATTGCGACCGACTACGTGCGAAGTCGCTAAGTCGAAGTCAACTGACGGTTGACGATTACGACCTCACGCTTTCTGATAGGACCTAATGATCCATTAGGTCCTCATGTGCTGCGTAATCGTCCACAGATGCTCGTTCTAGGAACCCACAACAAGAAGAAAGGCGAGGAACTTCGCCAGCTGCTCGCTCCTCACCGTGTCCCGCTGAAGACGCTTGCCGACTTCCCAAATGCCATTGACGTCGTTGAGGACGGAGATTCGTTCGCAGCAAACGCGGCACTCAAGGCCACGCAACAAGCACGACATCTTGGCCAGTGGGTCATTGGTGAAGACAGTGGTCTGGCGGTCGACGCGCTCGATGGGCGACCGGGAATCTATTCCGCACGATTTGCGGGCGAAAAGGCGACTGACCCGGAGAACAACGAGCGGCTGCTCCACGAACTGCAAGGCGTGCCGCTGGAACGACGCACGGCACATTACGTCTGTCACATCACTCTGTCAGATCCCGACGGAGAGATTCACATCGACTGCGAGGACCTCTGTCGAGGTCGGATTCAATTGCAGCCCGCTGGATCAGCAGGGTTCGGATACGATCCGCTATTCGAACTGATCGAATACCATCAAACGTTCGGTCAACTGGGACCAGCCGTCAAGTTTCTACTTAGCCACCGGGCTCGCGCGATGCGCCAGTTTCTGCCCCAGTTGTTACGCACGCTCAAGACGGCCTAGCTTCGACGGAAACTGACGAGATCGCCACGTCGCGCATGGCTTGCGGTATGGCCGCTGTGATGAGCGCAAAAAGATAGCGGGTGCACGTTCAATAACCGTCACCCGCTAAAAATAAAACCGCTCAGGATGATGCCCAGAATATAGTTCCTTGACGGGGGTAATGTAAATAGCTCAAGATAGCGCCGCGATCCATTTTTTTCTCGCAACCACGAATAGCCAGGTAAGGGCGGATGTCTCACATAAAAGTCGCATTGCACGTCTGTCTGCTTACTTTCCTCATGCATTGCACCCCTGCGGTGGGGCTTAGTGCTGATCCGCAGGAGTGGACCAAGAAACATCTGCCAGAATTGATTGATCTTTATCGTGAGTTTCACGCCCATCCAGAGTTGTCCTTTCAGGAGAAGGAAACGGCAAGGCGATTGGCCGACCAGCTCAAAACACTCGGTGCCGAGGTCACTACGAAGGTTGGCGGCCACGGGGTTGTGGCGATTTTGAAGAACGGCGACGGTCCGGTCTTGATGTTGCGTACTGACTTGGACGGTCTGCCGGTGACAGAAGAGACCGGGCTGGTCTATGCGTCGAAAGTGCGGGTCAAGGACGAGTTGGGCAACGATGTGGGCGTCATGCACGCTTGCGGTCACGACATTCACATGACCAATTTGGTTGGCGTTGCTCGCTTTCTGGCCGAACATCGATCGGACTGGAAGGGGACGGTGGTGTTCATCGGTCAGCCGGCCGAGGAGCGAGGTGCTGGGGCCCGGGCGATGTTGGCCGACGGATTGTTCACGCGTTTTCCCAGACCCGATTTTGCCGTGGCGCTCCACGTGGACTCCGCCATGGCCGCGGGCAAAGTCGGAATTCGAGCAGGCTACACGTTGGCGAATGTGGACAGTGTCGACGTCACCGTGAAGGGGAGGGGAGGGCACGGCGCTTATCCCCACGCCACCATTGATCCGATCGTGCAGGCGGCTCAGTTGGTACTTGAGCTTCAGACGATCGTCAGTCGCGAGGTCCCACCAACCTCTCCAGCAGTGATCACCGTTGGTTCGATTCATGCGGGCACCAAGCACAACATTATTCCCGATACCTGCCATCTGCAGCTTACGGTTCGCAGCTATTCGGACCAAGTGCGTGGCTTGTTGCTGAAGGGCATCAAGCGCAAAGCCCAGGCGGTGGCGAAAGCCGCTCGTGCGCCGGAACCGGATATCAAAGTCAGTGAAGGAACTCCGTCCCTGTGGAACGACCACGAATTGACCGATCGGGTGGGAACCGTTTTTCGAACGGCATTGGGCGAAGCAAATGTCGAGGAGGCCGAGATGTCGATGGGCGGCGAGGACTTCAGCCAGTATGGCAAGGCGGGTGTGCCGATCCTCATGTTTCGACTCGGCACGATTGAGCCCCGCCGGCTCGATCGTTTCCGCCAACTCGGACAGCTCCCACCGTCCCTCCATTCAGCGTTGTTCTATCCGGATGCCGAACCGACTCTGCAGACCGCGGTTACCGTGACCGCTTCAGCCGCACTTGAATTGCTGGGCAAGTGAGTAAGCTTGATGTCACGCCCAGCTTTGTTCACGCTTGCGACCTTGATTGGCTACCTCGCCTTGATTGTCGTTATTGTGTGGGGCCTCGGTGCATTTCAAAGTTGGACGGATGCGGCATACGCCAGCACCAAGGCTCAATCCGATTGGCAGGATTTCCGTGACGACGTTGCCGAGTCGGTCGACTCCGGCGGACCGGTCAGCCGTTCGGTTCCGAAGAGCGAAGAACCGCCGGCGCTCGTTTTGCTGCGAGATTATTACGCTGAATGTCTTGTGATTTCGCTCGTCTTGTCGTCGGCACTCTATTGGACGTTCGCGTTCTTTTTGCGTGGCGTCCTATGCGGTCCTGCAGACAGCGAAGCGTGAGCAGCGCGGGCGAAGTTAGGATGGTTGCAGATCAGCGAGCAGGCCTTTACTTGCAGCCCACTAGCGTCATCACCGCCATCGCCGTTCCGTATTGCTGATGGTAATCGTAGAACGGATAGTCCCACCAACTGCCGTCCTTCTCCTGGAGACGAAGGATAATGGTGGCCAGTTGCGCTTGGTGATCAGGACGTCGTTGCTCAGGCAATTCCGCAATGCAGCCCGCTGCGTAAAAGTGGCCGTAGTAGAAGAAGTAGCCGGCCACGAGGAAATGAGATTCATGCGGGATCGGTCGTTTGCGGCCGATGTCCAACCAGAGATTGCGGGCAAAAAGACGGTCTAGCCAGACGTCGAGCACCTGGTCGGTAATGGCTTCGTCGCCCCAAAGCCGCAAGGCCAAGTTGCAGGCTTGGGACCGACCAAGGCTGCCGCCCGGACGGTTAATCGACCACATGGGCCGATTGGAGACGGGGCCATTGTCTGAATAGTAGTAGCTGAAGTCCGGCTTGCGTTGACGCTGTACACTGACAATCGCTCGACGCAGCGCTTTCTCCGGAAACTTGACGCCAAGTTCCTCGGCTTCATGCAGGGCAATCAACGCGGTTGCCGTCGTGAAACTCGTTGGTTCGACATTCGGTTTCTGGGTCTGTGCGCCGAAGTCGTAATAGCCCCAGCCACCGTCGATACCTTCATAGCGGCGTAGCATTTCGACTTGCTGTTCCATCAACTCGATCATTTTTTCTTGTCGAGCTGGGCGATCGCGATGGTAGGCATGCAGGTCCGCAAGACCACGAATGCTATATGCGTGCGCCCAAACGTTGTAGATCGCCATGGGCTCAGCGCGGCGAACGCGTGGTAGCCACTCCTCCAGCCAGCTCTCAGCCCGCGCGATCGATTTGGCGACCTCAGATCGCGGATCGTTCGATTCAATCAACGCCGAGACGCAAAGTCCGGTGACGGCCGCACGGAAGGCATGGTGAGCGCCAGGCACCGGGGCGTAGATGTTGAGCCCTTTCGTGTTTGTCGCCGACCCCCAACTGCCATTTTTGTTTTGTCGCTCGAGCAGGAAATCGACTCCGCGATCGATGGAAGCCTGCAACTGGGCAGCGGTCGGCGGATCGACCGGTTTGGGCTTAGGAACATTCAACAGCCATTTGCTGGTGGTTGACTGTTCGTCTTCAGCCCTCAGCCCGTTGGTGGCCAGGCAGCAAAGGACCGTAAGCAGGATTGTCGCTCGCATCATAGCTCTTCCATCTCCTGAACTGAGCTGCCATCGGCGATGGCTTTGAGGGCGCACAACAGACTAACGCGCGTTAAGGACTAGTCTTCATCATGCATCGTCGTCGTCATCCTCATCGTCGTCGTCCTCGTCATCGTCCTCGTCATCATCCTCGTCCTCGTCATCATCCTCGTCCTCGTCATCATCATCCTCGTCATCATCATCCTCGTCATCATCCTCCTCGTCATCATCCTCCTCGTCATCATCCTCCTCGTCATCATCCTCCTCGTCATCCTCCTCGTCATCATCCTCCTCGTCGTCTTCATCGTCTCCGTCCTCGTGGTCTCCGTCGTCGTCATCATGGCCATCTTCCTCGCCATGGTCTTCGCCTTCGTCCGCGTCCTTCTCGGCGGTGGCGATCTTCACTTTGGCCTTCATTCCGGGAACGATCTTGCCATCGAGCGGCCCAAGTGTGACGGAGATGGCGGCGTCGAACACTCCGTCACCAATCGGAATGGCCGAAACGCTGCGAATTCGACCTTTCAGCTCGGTATCCGGGTAAGCAATCGTCGAGACGGTCACCGGTGTACCCGGTTTCACATGACGTCGGCTGGCTTCGGGGATGGCGACACGAATGTTCATGGGGGCCGGTTGCACAACACTCATGACGACGGACTTGGGCTTGAGCGTTCCACCGGGAACGAGCATCGCGGCAAATTGGGAGGGGTCGGACCATTTTCCTCGCTTGGCCGCTCCGTAATAAACGATGCCGGCGGCTGGAGCGCGAACGGAAAACAGCTCTCGGTCGTCGCGCATGCGGTCGAGCTTCCTCTTGCTTCGTTCGAGGGCGATCTCTTGCTTGTCCAGCGCAAGCTCCTTCAGCTCTAAGCTAATCGGCGCGGTCTTTTTTGCTTCCTCCAACGCGATCGAGGCTTGCTTCATCGCTGTTTCCAGAGAGTCCTCTGAACGCGGTACCGAGTATTGCAGACCTTTCTTTCGTGAGTTGAGCGCTGAGTCGAGATAGTATTTCGCGCTGTCTACCGCGTTGCGAGTTCGCTTGAGGATGATTTCTTCGGTTTCTTCGGTAAGGTCGTCGGCATTGTACATTCGCTCAAGTTGTTTGAGCTCTTCTTCCTGGTATTCAAGCTGGTTACGAGCTGATTTGACACTTCGCTCGTACGAACGAATACGGCGGTCGCGACCATCGGCAATAAAGTCTTTAAGGTCTTCAGTCGATACGCGATCGGCTTTCTCGGCGGCTGCCAGCGACATTTCCTGATTGCGACGCGCAAGATCAAATCGGATCTGAGCGGATTCCAGATTCAGCTCCGCCGTTTTCAGTGCGGCTTCTGCATCGCTGATTGCATTATCGATTTTCTCTGTGTCGAGTTCGATCAGGACATCGCCCCTTTCGACTTCTTCACCATGCTCGATGGCGTCGACGACAATTAGTCCGGACCATTCCTTTGGACTGATCTTGATCTGAGAAACGCTCACGGCTTCAAAAACACCGCTAACTTCGACATCCTTCTTCGTTTCCTTCTTGGCTTCCTTCTTGCCGTCCTCCTTCTTTGCGTCGGTGGCTTTCGGTTTGTCGCTAGGTGACTTTGCTTCCTGGGCGTCTGCGTTCCAAACAGGAATGGACAACAGAGTGATGACGACAAAGATACGCCGAATGTTGGTTAGCTCAGTCATGATCGAATCTCTTTCGGTAGGGATTACTCAAGCGACAGCCTCGACAAATAAGAGGGACCCACAAGTGTCGAGGCTACTCCACCCAGTAGCGCCGGTCAAGCAATGCAGGCCTGCTGGATCGTGCCTGTCACGCCAGTTCTTGCGCCTGAGACGATTGTGCAGAAAACGGCGACAGGAACACCGACCGAGCCCGATCGGCGGGACGACACCTCCTATTCCTACGTCACCATTTGGGGCCAGGAGGTGGTTACGGCGGAGCTCTTCGCTAGCAGGCGAGCCCGTGGATTCGTGTTCGCGCCGACGCCCTGATTCGTTAATTTCATTGAGCTTACGCCGATACGCGGCGATCAGGTGGCCCGACATTGGACGTTCGGCAGACAAACCACGAAGGAGTACCCCGGTGAAGCTCGCCTTCCTCAACATCGAACGATTCGGCGCTCGTTCCCAGGTTCAGCTCGAAGAGCTCTCACAGCAGTTAAATGTTGTGTACGGTCCCAATGGTTCTGGCAAGACGACGATTATCGACTTCATTCGTTGGGTTTTGTACGGTCGCGAGGATACCGTCAGTCGTCGATACTTGGCTTCCGCGACAGAATCGGCAGGCGGGTCGTTGAAAATCGTCGATGGCGACCATCAAACGCGATTGGTGACTCGTCGGGACGACGGTACACCGGGCGGTCGGGTGACAGTTTCACGCGCGTCCAGCGACGAGATCGTCGACTACGATCAGTTGCGGCTGACAGGTGTCGATTTGGAAGAGTATCAGCACATCTTCTCCTTTGGTTTCGATCAGCCACCGGCCATCAATCAAATGGTTCGTATCGCCTCAGCGCGCGGCTTCGAGCTGACTTATGACGAGCGTCAATTGCGGCGGGTGCAGGAATTGAGCGACCGGCTGGCCGAGTTGCAACGTAGCTATCACGCGCTGCCGGAATCCGAGGACCGTTTGCCAACCTTCTACGAGCGGCGATCTCAGCTGCAAGCGGAGATCGAAGCGATCCAACATCGTCATCGCGTACGACTGACCGAGATTGATTGTGAAGCGAACGAGTTGCGGGCCACGGTGGCCGCGGGCAACGCCAGACTTGACGAAATGCAAGCCAACCTGCAACGCGTCGAGGATCGGATCCAAATGCGACGTAGCCAGATGGAAGATGTCGCTCGGCAGGCGAGTCAGGTTCGTGAGCAACTGAGAGAATCAAAACACGAGCAGGTCGAAGAGATCGATCAACAAATTCAGCAGTGGCACGACGTGTTGCATACGGTCCGCGATCGATTGCATCAACTACAACAACGGATGTCCGAATGGGAACCTTCGGCGTCAACGTTGCGCGAGAGTGAGGAATCCAGTCTGCGACTGTTTCTCCGCACACTTGGTTGTCACATCGAAGATATCGAGGAAGATCTCCGAGACTTTAGTCGGGCCGAGGATGTGGACGATCTTCGAGCCGATTCTGAATATTTGCGTTCAGCGTTGGCGACGGCGATCAAATCGATGCGGAACGAGCTCCATTTGCTTCACAACGAAATCCAACGCCACCGGGCCAGCGCTGCGTATCACGATCATGCCCGCGAGCTGCAGCGATTGCGGAGCTGTGAGACGGAACTGACGGAGTTGATCTCGGAACTGGGCACACGACGTGATGGTTTGACAAGGTCCGAACAAGTCATTGAGGAAGACTATCGCCGTTGGTATGTTGATCGCTCGGGCGTCGAATCTGCCTATGATGGATCAAGCGTCGTACGTCCCTGGTATGTGTCGAGCAGCCACACGAATGGATCACACATCAGCGATCACGATCCGATCGCCGAAGCGCATCTGCAGCACCTCACCCGCCGACTGGACCACTTGAATCTGCGCGTTGGCCAACTTCAAAACGAGGTCAGCGGTGCGGAGCATCGACTCGACGCACTGCAGGCCAGTCGTGATCAGCTGGACGAAGAGCGGCAGTTGCAGGCGGTCCGACGCGACCTGACTAGCTTGGAACAACGGATCCAACAGGCTGAACAGCGACAACGATGTCGCGAACAGATTGACGCTCAACAGCGTGAAATCGACCAGCTCCGCGCATCATTGGGCCCGTCGGAGATCATCCAAGAGGCCTCGAGCATGCTGCACCTGATGACGGAGGGTGCCTATGGCCGTTTGCGTATCACCGAATCCGCCGACATCTGGGTCGATGATGCCGATGCGCGATCGATAGCGTTCGGCGAGCTAAGCCGCGGAACTCGAGACCAGGTCTACCTGAGTCTCGGCCTTGCTTTGGTCGCCGCCTATTACCGACGCGGCGTCGAGCTGCCGCTGATCCTGAACGATGTATTTGTCAACATTGACTCGGGCCGTGCTCAGGCGACGGCGATGTTGTTAGAAGAGTTTTCCAGTCGCGGACACCAGGTCATTCTGTTCACGCGGCACGAGCATGTTCTGCAGCTGTTCCCCAATTCGCGAGGCCGCCGCTTCAAGCTTCAGCAACGCGGACGCACCGTCGAAACACCACGCGTCCCCAAGCCACATCTGGATCGAGTACCTCATCCTGACGCCCGCCGAGCGACCACGTCTTCGTTCTCCCGACCCGCCGAACGGACATACGATTGGGTTGCACATTGGGAGTCGATCGCGCGAGGTCGAACTGAACGAGACGACAGCGATGAAGTCACGACGCCCACGCCACGGCAAACGTTGTCCGAAGACACAACCTTGTCACAGATTGATTCGTTCGATCCAGAGCTTGCCGCGAGGTTGAAGGAGATCAACGTTCACACCGTGCGCATGCTGCTCAATCTGGATCCTGAAGACGGCGAGGAGCGGCTAAGACAATTCGGTATCTCGGCCGCAACAATACATCGTTGCCAGTCAGAATTGACACTCCAGTACTACGTCGGGCTGACCGCCAGCGATGCCAGTTTGCTTGTCGCGTGTGGCATCGATGATCCACAGGAGCTGGCCTACATTGACGTTTCCGAACTCCATCGCCGCATTGAGCAATATCTGGCACGCGAAGAACATCTCGGACGGTTTGGTGCAATTACGCGCTACGAGCGGTCTCGCTTGTCGCGCTGGATCCAATCGGCGCGCCAGTCGCGGTTCCGTCGTGGACAGCAGTCGCGACGCCCAGTCGGGCACTGGCGGTCGGCAATTACACCGCTCACTCAACGAACCGAGGTGCCGACAACAAGTACAGCCAATCGGCGAGCTGAGGAAGAGGATGAAGAATCCACGACCGAGCCACGTCGATTCTTCCTCGAACTGAGTGATCCGATCGTCGATGCGCCTTCGATTGGACCTAAAACGGCAGAGAGATTTCACGCCATCGGAGCCAATACGGTGGTGGACCTGCTGGACCTGGATCCGGACGAAGCTGCTGAAAAGATCAACTACCGACGGATCTCTTCCGAGCTGATCCAACAGTGGCAATTGCAGACTCAGTTGGTTTGTCGAGTTCCCAACCTCCGCGGACACGATGCGCAGATCTTGGTGGCTTGCGGCTTCATTGATCCGGCGCAGGTTGCCGAAGCCGAACCGCGTCAGCTGCACGACAAAGTGAAACGCTTTGTGCGAACCGGCGAGGGCAAACGAATTCTCCGCAACGGGAAGAAACCTGACTTGGCGGAAGTCACCGCCTGGATTCGCTGGTCTGAGAATCGACGCAGGTTGGCCGTCGAAGCGAAGTCGTAAATCAGTTTCCCCGTCGTGCCCATCGCGTCCCGCGAAGACTTGGTGAACACAGGCAACGACGGTCGAAGCCGGACCCGAGCACGTTTATCCGAAACGATGGCTCTTTGTTGGTCCGTTCCGGGTGAGGGTCAATATTTCGGGACCGTTTTCCGTCATCAGGACTGTGTGCTCGAATTGCGCTGACAGCTTCGCGTCTTTGGTACGCACGGTCCAACCGTCTTTGCGATCGAGTACGGTGTGACGTGTTCCCACATTGATCATGGGTTCAATCGTGAAACACATACCGGGTTCCAGTCGATCGGCGTACGACTGACGATTGGGATAGTGCGGGATGGACGGATCTTGATGGAACCGACGTCCGATTCCATGTCCGACGTATTCCCGCACAACACTGAAGCCCTGCTCTTGAGCGTGCTTGACGATCGTACGGCCAATCTCTGAAACACGGCTGCCGGGACCAATCGCATCGATCGCCAAATACAGGCAGTCGAACGAAGCTTGCGTGACCCGAATCGCCTCGTCGCTAGGATTTCCGATCAGGAAGGTTTCAGATTGATCACCGAACCAGCCATCGACAATGGATGTCAGATCGACATTGATAATGTCACCATTCTGCAACACGTAATCCGACGGAATGCCGTGGCAGACCACCTCGTTAATGCTGGTGCAGCAGCTCTTCGGGTATCCCTGATAGCCGAGGCAGGCAAGTTCATGACCGTGTTGACGTGTGTAATCATGAATGAGCCGATCGATTTCGGCGGTCGTGGTACCTTCCTTGACATGGGGGCGTACGAAGTCAAGAAGCTCGGCATTGAAAGAGCCGGCTCGCCGCATGGCGTCCCGTTCGACTTCCGAAAGAAGGAGATTACGATGGCCGTAGAGCATGAAATGTAAAGATATCCGTACTATTTACGTCGTCATCGCGGTGCGACCGGAAGGCTGCGAATGGACGAAGTGGGCGGTTAAAAAGCGAGGGCGAGGACGAAGAGAAACGGCATTTAGCTTCTTGTTCGACCGTCCCGTGAAGTTGGATTCTACCAAGAAGCGAAAAACTTCGGAAGATTCTTCGGCGATCGGCGGATGACTACTATTTGAAATCCGCGCCAGATCTCCTTCAATATCGACTTCAGCGATCACTCAGCTCCGTCTTTGCTGTCTATTCAGGAGACAGTAGAATCGCCGATTTTGATCGGTAAATCGACCCTGGACGGGCCGATGGTCTGCACCTCACCCTTAGGGAACAACATGCCTAAATACAATCCCGCTCGGATCGAGCCGAAATGGCAGAGCTATTGGGAGCTTCACAAGACGTTCAAGGCTCCTGATCTCCCGGGTGATAAGAAACTTTACGTGCTGGACATGTTTCCCTATCCCAGTGGTGACGGTCTGCATGTCGGCCACCCGGAAGGATACACAGCCACCGATATCGTCTGTCGTTACAGTCGGATGTGTGGGATCGATGTTTTGCATCCCATGGGCTTTGATGCGTTCGGCCTTCCCGCCGAGGAGCATGCGATCAAGACGAACACTCCTCCACGAGTACAGACTGAGAAGAACATCGACACGTTTCGACGACAGCTGAAGATGTTGGGCTTCAGCTACGACTGGGATCGTGAGCTGGCTACGACCGACGTCGAATACTTTCGTTGGACGCAATGGATCTTTCTGGTCCTGTTTGATACTTGGTTTGATCCGGATCAGCAGAAGGGTCGTCCCATCGACGAGCTGCCGATTCCGTCGGATGTAAAAGCGCAGGGCGAAGACGCCGTACGACAGTATCAGGACGCGCACCGATTGGCCTATCAGTCCGATGCACTCGTGAACTGGTGCCCTGGCTTGGGCACTGTGCTGGCTAACGAAGAAGTGGTTGACGGCCGCAGTGAACGTGGCGGTCACCCGGTCCAGCGGATTCCCTTGCGTCAGTGGATGTTGAGAATCACCGCCTACGCCGATCGGCTGGAGCAGGGGCTCAACGAGCTGGATTGGTCTGAAGGCATTAAAACCTTGCAGCGTAATTGGATTGGTCGGAGTACCGGTGCCGAGGTCGACTTTTATGTCGGACCAACAGATGCGTATGCCGCGTGGCGTTCCGAGCGATCCAAGTCCGGCTGGCCAAAGATGCCAAGTGACGATGTGTTGCGGATCTATACGACCCGCCCCGATACGTTGTTTGGTGCGACGTACATGGTCATTGCTCCGGAGCATCCGTTCGTCGAGAAGCTTACGGCGCGCGAGCAGGCTACCGAAGTGAAGTCCTATTGTGAGGCGGCTGCAGCCAAGAGTGACTTGGAGCGGACTGAACTCACGAAATCCAAAACGGGTGTGTTCACCGGGGCGTATGCGACCAACCCGGTGAATGGTGAGTCAGTCCCCGTCTGGATTGCCGACTATGTGCTCATCAGCTATGGAACCGGAGCCATCATGGCTGTTCCGGGGCACGACACGCGAGACTTTGAATTCGCTCAGCAGTTCGACATTCCGATCATCGCCGTTGTCGATCCCGGGGACGACAAAGAGGTTAACCGAGCTGCCGTTCTCCGCGGCGAAGAGGTCTTTGTTGGACAAGGCAAGGCCATCAACTCGGATCAATACAACGGGCTGAGTACGGCCGAGTTCATTGAGCGCATCACCGCTGATCTTGGTGAGCATGGATTGGGCCGGTTCGCTGTCAACTACAAGTTGCGTGATTGGTTATTTAGTCGACAACGCTTCTGGGGCGAACCGTTCCCGATCTTGCACGAGTTGGATGACGACGGACAGCCAACAGGTTTGATTCGTGCCGTCGATGCCAAAGAGTTGCCGGTCGACCTACCTCATTTGGAAGACTTCAAACCGCACGGTCGTCCCGAGCCACCGCTCGCGAAAGCTGAAGATGACTGGCTATATGTTCTGGTGGACGGGATCAAGTGTCGGCGCGAAACCAACACCATGCCGCAATGGGCCGGATCTTGCTGGTACTATCTGAGATTCATCGATCCGAATAATGACGAGAAGTTTGTCGATCCCGAGCGGGAGCGGGGCTGGATGCCGGTCGATCTGTATGTCGGCGGCGCTGAACATGCCGTCTTGCATCTGCTTTACGCGCGCTTCTGGCATCAAGTCTTACACGACCGCGGCTTCGTTTCGTCAGCCGAACCTTTTCGTCGGTTGGTGAACCAAGGCATGATCTTGGGTGAGACCGAGTTTACGGGCTTTCAGACTGAAAGCGGACAGTGGGTCAGTGCGACTGAGGTGAAGACCGATGCGGACGGTGAGCCGATGCGTGCCTCGGACAAGTCTTCTTTGTCGGCTGTCAGTATTCAGCCCGAGCAGGTTGAAAAAGTTGGAAACGACTTCGTCTTGAGCAATGACTCGTCAATTCGCATCGACTCGCGTGCCTACAAGATGTCCAAGAGCCGTGGCAATGTCGTCAACCCGGATGAAATTGTGCGCGAATACGGAGCTGATTCGCTGCGACTGTATGAGATGTTCATGGGACCGTTGGAGGCGACCAAGCCCTGGAGCATGTCCGGTGTCGATGGCGTTCGCAAATTCCTCGATCGAGTCTGGCGGTTGATTGCTGATGAACGTGCCGAAGCCGATCAGCTGAACGCATCGATCACGGACGATGAAGGTACCGAAGAACAGCAGCGTGTGCTGCATAAGACGATCAAAGCCGTAACCGAAGACCTGGATTCGATGAGCTTCAACACGGCCATCGCGCGGATGATGGAATTCGTCAACTTCTTCAACAAACAGTCAGCGCGGCCGCGAAGGATCATGGAATCGTTTGTGATTCTGCTGAGCCCGATGGCGCCCCACCTTGGCGAGGAACTCTGGAGCTTGCTCGGTCATTCCGAGACACTGGCCTACGAGCCATGGCCAAAATTCGATCCGAGTTTGGCGGTTGACCAGATGGTTGAAATTCCCGTTCAGATCAACGGCAAGATCCGCGCGCGGACACTGGTACCGGCTGACGCGGATGTCGTAGAAACCGAAAGGCTTGCCAAGGCAGATCCGAAAATATCTGAGTTCTTAGGAGGCAAGGAAGTCGTGAAGGTGATCGCCGTACCCGGTCGGCTGGTCAACATCGTGATTCGCGGGAAGTAACACCTTTGCAGGACAACAGGTTGCACATTTGTTGTGTGACCTATCGTCGGTGTAACTCCATCTTCAGCGCGCATCGCCCACAAACCAGATAGGTTTTGGCGCTTTCGCGAATTCTTCTCAGCGCAACTTCAGCACCTATGGACAGCCCAATGTCAGTCAGTACATTGAATGGTCCCACCGCTAAAGTTCCTCTATAAGCCCGAGTTGATCCAGACCTCTTAAATTCGCGCCCGGCTGGTTGACACAGGGCTAAAGAATGTTAATTTGTCCCGCTACCTTTCTTGGATTCTATATTTTCCGTAATCATTAAACTTCGCCGGGTAATTCCCGGCTTCGTCCCATTATGCGGGGATATGGCTATTTCTCCTCCGACGAACCGCCGTCGAGGTCGGATGGAGCGAGTGAATTCGGCGGCAGCCAACAATTGGCTTTGGTTCGATTTAGGAGGGCTTTTGCGATGAATCGCACTTTTGGTTTTGGAATCGCTTTGTTCTTTGCGATTCTCAGTATTGCTGTTCTCGGCAACGACAATGAAGTTGCTGCGAACGGCGGATGCGCTGGTGATGGTGGCTGTGCGGCCGTTTGTGACGGTGGTGGTTGCCACGCGGGCGGATGTTGGGGTCGGAAACATCGTTGTCACGGTCGACGCTGGTTCAAGCGACGTTGTCACGGCGGTTGTCATGCTGCGTGCGATGGTGCGTGTGCTGGTGATTGTGCTGGTGACTGCGCCGCTTCCTGCGGTGGCTGCCACAGCCGCTGCCACGGTCTGTTCGCTCGATGGCGTGCTCGTCGTCGTTGCTGCGGCGTTCCGTGCTGTGGTCAACCGGTCGCCTGTCATGGCGGTTGTGCCGGTACCGTGATCGAAGGAGCTGCTGAGCCAGTTCCGGCTGACGCACCTGCCGAAGTTCCGGCAGCTCCAGCTGAAGAGTCTTCCGCCGATGCGAGTGTTACCCCGAAGGTTGTCTATCGCAGCGTGGTTTACCGTCGCTAGTTTGTCGACGATGACCCGTTGGCGAGGAGTCGCCAACCAAGGGTTTACGTGCTAATCTTCAAGATCGGGCTTCCCTGTGAAGTCCGGTCTTTTTTTGTGGGGTGTTTTGATTGGGGGTGTGACATGACGGGGGATCATGGCGCGCGGTCGCCACGACACCAGGATCCGGCACCGGCGAAGGAGCCAATCGGTACGTTCCGGTCGATCCTGTCGCTGCTTATCTTTGTGCATCTGTTCTGCATCGCCGTGGTCTTGTTTGGAAATCACTATGGCTCGCAGTTACAGTTCCGTTTGATCCGCTTCATGGGTCCCTACACGCGGCTGTTCTACTTCGACACACAGGTGATTGCCGGCTTCCATCTGTCACACTCTGAAGAAGTTGAAGACGATCATTTCTTGGAAATCCAATCGGTCGATGGCGACATGATTGGCCGCTATCCTGACCCGTCAACGAATGAGACAGGACGGCGAGGTGGATTTCGATATCGGCGTTGGTTAGCGCTCATGCGGCGTATGGCGATGAATGCCGAGAACGACGACTACCTCGCGGAATTCAGCCGATCGATAGGTCAAAACCAGTTGACCGACGAGAACCCAAGGATGGTGCTGCGTTTGGTACGACGGATGCCGCTCGACCTGTCCGGACCTTCGGAAGCGGACGAGGGTGGTCCTAATGCTTACGTCTCGGTCTACTCGGCTGACGTATGGCGGGACGATCAAGGCGTGATTCGAGTTCACAAAAGAGTTCAAGCCAGCGAGGCGGCCCCTGTCGATGACGACTCGTGATTCCATGATCAGCGGCTACTTAAAAGGGCTCAGCCACTACCTCGGTTCGAACTGGAACCAATTCTGGTTTGCCCCGAGCGACATGCTGAATCTCTGTGTCTTGCGTATCGCGGTAGGTGCGGTCGCGTTGGTTTGGCAATGGACCTTCGCCTACGATCTTGTTGCATGGCTGGGGCCAAGCGGCCTGCTTTCCGATGATCTAACGCGCGGTGTGCTGCTTGATCAAACGGGTTACACGGTGGCCTACTTACGGATGGCCGCGGATGCCACATCACTTTGGATTCTGCATATCATTGGAACCCTGGTGTTGCTCGCCTGGACGCTCGGAATTGGTTCTCGCTTGACCGGAATTGGTTCCTTGGTGGTGGTCCTCACTTACCTGCATCGCACACCGCTCTTGATCGGACCTGGCGAACCGGTCCTCGCAATGATGATCGCCTATCTTTGCATAGCCCCCATGGGCTCGCATCTTTCGATCGACGCGCGGCTTCGCCGATCAAAGCACGCACCTGTACCTGAAACCTCTTGGTCAACGCTTGCCAGTCGTTTGATTCAGGTTCACTTGTGTCTGATTTACTTGTACATGGGACTTGCCATGTTAAATCACGAGACATGGTGGCAGGGCGTGGCGATTTGGTGGATCAGCGCACAGCCCGATTCGCGGATCGTTGATCTGACTTTCCTGCGAGACTATCCGCAGCTGCTCAATCTCTGGTCGCACCTGGTCGTCTTTGGGCTACTGGGGTACTCCGTCCTCGTTTGGAATCGCTGGTTACGGCCGTTAATGCTGGTGATGTCGACCTTGATTTGGGTATCATTGGGTCTGGCAACGGCGAATCTCGGTCTCGGCTTGATCCTGATCGTTGCGAACCTCGCGTTTGTCCCGAGCGAGTTCTGGCGCGCGACGAATTCAGCTTCGTTGCCGTCATCGACAATGGCTGGCCAAGAAGCCAACTGACGCGGATAGCGATGCGTATCTCAGCATCTCGGCCGCGGTCATCTAGGAGGAAGAAGATATGTCGCGACCCGATACTCGAACATTCGATCGACGGTTTTTCCTAGCGTCCGGGGCTGTCGCGGCAGGCGCATGCATGGGCGGGCATCGCGTTGCGTCCGCGATCGAGCCGCTCAACCGTGATGCTCCGAAGTTCAAATTCAGCTTGGCGGCGTACAGTTATCGCAATCTGCTGAAGGGCGACCCGCCAAAGCTGACATTGTTCGACTTTGTCGACGACTGCGCGCGATTCGGCTTGGAAGGCACGGAGCTAACGTCGTACTACTTCCCCGAGGACACGACGCCCGACTATTTGCGAAAGCTAAAGCACCATTGTTTCCGGAATGGTCTTGATGTTTCCGGGACGGCGGTCGGAAATGACTTTGGCCATCCGGCGGGTGAACAACGTGACAAGGAGATCTCTAACGTAAAAAGATGGATTGACTACGCCGAGATCCTCGGTGCACCTGTGATTCGGATCTTTGCCGGCCATCGCCAGGGCGATGCGACCGATGCTGAAACGCACGATTTGATCGTCAGCGGCATCTCGGAATGTTGCGAGTACGCGGGGCAGCACGGCGTCCATCTCGCACTCGAAAATCACGGTGGGCCGACCGCGACAGCGGACAGTCTGTTGGCGATTGTGCGGGATGTCGATAGCGACTGGTTCGGCGTCAATTTGGATACTGGTAACTTCCATACCGAAGACATTTACGGCGACTTGGCTCGTGTCGCCCCGTACTCCATAAATGTCCAGGTCAAAGTTGCTGTCTCAGGACCCGACGGCGAGCAACAACCGACCGACTATCAACGGTTAGCGAAGATCTTGCGCGACGTAAACTATCGTGGATACGTCGTGCTGGAGTATGAAGAAAAAGGCGATCCACGGAAGGCGTCGCAGATAGCCCTTGGCGAGTTACGCAAGTCATTCGCGTAACGACTCTTTTCAGGGCCAATTAGCCCCGCGACGATGCAAGTGTCCAGTCTTATTGGGGGACGCCTCTTCGCCCGTTATGCGGAAACGACACCGTGATTGATTGACGCTCTTCGATACATTCGAGCCTATCGGCCGTCGCGCATCCTGAAAAAGAAAACAATTAGGGCTTCACTAGTCGATAATCGACTCGCTATTAGAATTGCAATGGCGAGCGATTCTCAACTCCACTGCATCTACTCTTTTCGCCGCAACGCACATCTCTGTCTTGTTCTTAGGCTGCCCGGTGAAAAGCATATGTTTGAGCTGTATGTTTGTCTCTATTTGGGTGTCGGATTGATTGTTGCGGGATTCGTCTTTGCGATGTTTCCTCCCGTGCCCGACCACAAACCGGGCTGGCCAGTCGTTATCCTAGGCGCGGCAACTTATGTATTGCTGTGGCCCTTCCTGGCGTTGCTTGGATTGGGTTACTCAATCGGACAGGCATGTTGCCGAATGTCGGAACAGGACACAATGAGTGGCGAGTCTTCCGCAACGGGACGTCGGCTTTCGCTGTCGTGCTTCTACGACGAATCACAGATCCGCAACTAGCATCTCTTAAGACCGCACGCCACTCCCGATCAGCGTTTTCATCTCGTTCCAGGATCTTGTGTTGGCGACGTCGGCTACGGTTAACCCGCCCCGCCGAGCCTGATTCACTCCGTACTTCATCACATTCAGGCCTTCTGGGCTGTGGGCGTCGGTGCTAAGCACGATTGGGATACCGTGCTTTTTGGCGGCAGCGCAATGTACTTCGTTTAGGTCCAAGCGACGGGGATGCGAATTGAGTTCGAGCAGTTTGCCATTTTCCTTCGCCGCTTTAAAAACCGCTTCGATGTCCACTTCATAGGCTTCTCGACGATTCAAGAGTCTGCCGGTGGGATGAGCGATGGCGTTGACCGCAGGATTCTCCAGTGCGCCGAGAATTCGTTCGGTGATTTGCTGACGTGATTGGCGTTGGCCGTAATGCACGCTGGCCAGCACCCAGTCGGCCTGGCATAGCACGTCGTCGGGCAGATCCATTCCGCCTTGTTCGAGAATATCGCATTCGATTCCCTTGAGGACGAGAAATGAATCGTCGTGTTGCTCATTAAACTCATCGATCTTGGCCCATTGTTGCAGCAAGCGTTCGGCGTCGAGGCCATTGGCCATGCTAACTCGTTGAGAGTGATCCGTGATCGCGATGTACTTGAGTCCGCGCTTCTTGGCTGCCTCGACCATCTCTTCGAGTGAAGCCTTGCCGTCGGATTCGGTGGTGTGCATGTGCAAGTCACCTTGGATATCCGACAACTCGATCAGTTGGGGAATCTCATCCAGGTCAAATTCACCTCGTGCTTCACGCAACTCGGGCGGGACAACAGGAAGGCCGAGGGCGCCGTATACGTCTTCCTCCGTGGCGCCGGCGACGAATTTCCCATCGTCAACCTGGTAGACACCGTATTCGTTGACCTTCAGGCCCTTCTGCTTGGCTTTGCCTCGTAAGATGACGTTGTGCTCTTTGGATCCGGTGAAGTACTGCAAGGCTGCCCCAAAGGACTCTGTAGGGACAACACGAAGGTCAACCTGGAATGCCTTATCAAGCCGGACCGACATCTTGGTATCGCCGCGACCAATCACATCGACAATGTCGGCGAATTCGCGGAACGAGTCCATGACCTCATTCGGTGCTGGCGATGTGACCAATACATCGAGATCGCCCACTGTCTCACGCCGACGACGGTAGCTGCCCGCCAGCGCGATCTGCTCGACCCTTGGATGATCCTGCAAATGTCCCAGCAGTTCTTGCGCGATCATATCCGCTTCGGACCAGAGGATGCGCTCGTTTGCGGCGCTGGCGATTTCGATCCCGTTGAGGATCGCCTGCTCCGTTTTCGCACCGAACCCCTTGAGCTGGCGAAGTTGCTCTGATTCACAGGCCTTCTTGAGCCCAGCCAGATCCGTGATTCCTAACTCATGAAAAACAGCGGCCGCCTTTTTCGGTCCCAGTCCTGGAACGCGGAGCAGGTCGAGGACGGATCGCGGTATATCATCCAGAAGCTCGTCAAGTAAGGGCAGGTGCCCGGTATCGACGAGCACCACGCACTTGGCTGCGAGGTCCTTGCCAATCCCTTCAACGTCAATAAGTTTTCGATCGGGGTCATCAAGAATTGTGGTTACGGGATCGGCCAGATCACGAATGGTACGGGCTCCTCGACGGTAGGCCCGAACACGAAATGGATTGGCTCCTTTAAACTCCAACAGGTCCGCGACCTGTTCGAATGCGTCAGCGATCTTTGCGTTGTTCATAAGTTTCGTGTGACGATAAGTGCTCCGTCTTCAGATATGTAATTCGATGATGTCCTTGTCATGAAGAACATAATCTCCCTTAACCGAAGTGCCGTCGTGCACGTCGCTGCCCCAAACGCGGGCAAACTTTAGCTGCGTCGCAAAGTCTTTGTGAATAACACTCGCGATCTCGCCCAGGGTGCCTCCGCGACGAATCGTGTACGGACGATCGAAGTCAGGCTCTTTTTGATTCGGCATTTTCGTGTAGACACGCACGACATCCATGGCTTCGTAAATCGCTTTTCGCAACGGCTCGATTCCGTTGCCTTGCTCGGCAGAAACAACGAATTCCGGCAGATCAATGTCCAACAATTCGCGCATTAAGTCCAAACGCGTCTCTGCGTCCTCGGCGTCGATCTTGTTAGGCACCAGATACGACTTCGTGAAAGACAATCCGATATCGTTTTCATCCAGGTAAGACTCGGGCGCAAGACGTGTTTTGGTTTGGTTGAGCCGATCCCACACAGCCTGACAATGCTCGACCCCGTCGTCGCTCGCCAGATCGACGATCAACAGCGTGAGGTCAGCACCGCGAATCAGTCCCTGCAGCGCGGTATCCAGATAATCCGGGGTAATAGGCGGAGTATCGATCAGCTGAATGGTCACGTCTTCCCAAGGCATCATACCCGGAGAGGCTTCGCTGGTCGTGAAGGGGTATTCTGCCACGGTCGGAGTCGCCCGCGTGAGAGTGCACAGCAACTGACTCTTGCCGGCATTGGGTCCACCGATCAGAATGGCTCGCCCCGCACCCTGTCGGGGAATCTTCAAACTCCGTCCCTTGGTCCCGGATTTCGAGCGGCCTTCTGTTTCTTCCTTGGCCCGGCTGATTCGCTGCTTGCGGTCGGACTGCACTTTGTCCTTGGCCTTGTCCTTTGGCAGTCCGCGGAGCATCACCTGCAGGCACTGCAGTTCTTCCTCGGGAGTCGACGCGCGGCGATAAGCCTCTTCGGCCTTTCGATACTGTTGCGTCAGATTAGCGGGCATTGAAGACGGCTGAGCTTGTTCGGTGCGGCGACGGAAGTCTCACTAATTATTTCGCACGCGTGTCCGCTTAGCCAGTGCTGCCAGGAGGGTTTCGTGCCCCCTTGCTGATGGCACGAAAAAACGCGGACTCCGACGAAGGGAATCCGCGTAGGCTGTGGGTGTTTCCCCACACGAAGAAGGATTTGCGTGCTTGAGCCTAGCGGCTGGTCGACCGCCACCCAGAATCATCCCACTGATTCGCGTCTGATCCCTGACTGTCCGAATCAAACTTGATCCGTTGTGGATCGAGTCGTCGCGTGCGGGTCGTTGGCTGATCCACCGTTGGACTGATTTCGGCTGTGTAGGATGCTTGTCGCTCGGGCCAGCGAATTCGATTCGACGCCCAACGTGTTGACAACAGTGCAGTATTGTCGCGAGGAGCGTTGAGAAGCGGCGGAGCTTCGTTTCGCTCCGGCTTGAGCTGATCGATTCTCGGAATCGGTCGAATGTCGACGTTCGATCGCGTTTCCTGATTCGGGGCCGCCATGATGCTGTCCTGCCGCGGTGCCGGTTTGTCAACTCGTGTGACCTGAGACGGCGCGTTGGGGCGGAAATATCGATCGGCTGGCGAGCTGTTATTCCAGCTATTGCGCGGTGCCGCTGATGGCATGCGACGAAGCGAGCTGAAATTATTGCTCTCGTCGTCGATGCGGGGCCGGTCAGATGCGGGGTCACCGGCCGGACTCGGCGATCCGGTCCCCATTGCGGGCGGCGCTGGAGCCGCTCCCTGGACCGGTTCCCAGGCCGTCGCTCCTCCCGTTGTCGACGGAGCGGCAACAGACGGAGCGGTTGTCATCGACGGTGCGTAATAAGGTGCCGTCGTCGTCGTCCCGCAACCATTACAGGATGGCACGGCAGCCGCCGTTTGCGTCGTCACGGGGACCGTGCGATACATCGGTCGGAGGGTCGTGTATGGAACACGCCGGGCCTGATAGGTGTACGTGGTGCAGGGTTGTGTGCAGGTGACAGGCAGGCCCGTCGTCGGATTGTAGCTGACTGTTCGGCGATGCGTTGTGATTGGCACGGCTTGCCAGACCGTTCGAAATGCCGTCTGCGGCACATATTGAACAACGGTCTGCTGGCACGTTGCCGGTCCGCACGACGCGGCGGCTGTTGTCGGAACTGCGGCCGTCGCGGTCGGGTAGAACACGGCGTTGCGTTCAGCGCGTCGTCGTCTCCACCACCGCAGCAGAAATGCATCCGCTTCCGTCGGAATCCAGAGATTTCCTACCAATACACCAACAACGAGTACCCATTTCTTGATGGATGCGCGGTCCATTGCCAAGGCTCCAAGGCGAATTCCGAATGCAACAAATCCGATCAGCTTATGATTGCGATACAACGCCGCAACGATTCGGATCATGAAAGAGAAATACAGGCGCCGCCGCTCTCCCCATGTCCCGTGCAGTCCCCCTGCGAAATACGGCGCTCGTAGAATCGTAGGACACGAATAAGGGGCGGGAAAGACAATCACTCAAGAATTCAACACATTGGTGCGACGTCGCTATCGCTGATGTCAATCAGCCAAACGTGTGCAAATAAGTTAGTCCTTCCGTCTGCAGAGGCCGATGCTGTCAGGCAAGAAGTAACCCCATCTCATGACGCGAAATCACTACATCACTCAAAGTGACATTTGGTTTTCCTCGCGTCGCCAACCACTCCGATTCAAGATTGCCGGCTCGATCAACCGGACAGCCGCTGCTGAAAGAGATCGTACAGGTCAAACAGTACTTCACGTACGTTGCCCGAATGACGGTCATGGGTGGACCGAATGTCGGCATCGGTAATACCGGAATCCTCGGTATTGGCCAGCTGGAAAACGATAGCACGCGTGAGAGTCGGTGAAGTTGGGGTCCGATAGAGCAGCGGTAATGCGACGGGTGCGTGAGTCGTCACGAGCAGGCCGAAGCCACGCCGACGAAGTTGCCAGCCTAGCCATCCCCGGCTCATCCGTGATAGCTGTTCGTAGCCGTCGATGACCAGCAACGACCCCCGGCTCAAACGCTCGAGCGCTCCGGCTGAAAGCGGCAGTCTACGTTGACCGTTGTGCAACGTGATGCGATGAATCCCGTCCAGCTGAGAGGCACAGACGGGGAGCAGCGATTCGAGCAGAGTTGTCTTTCCTGAGCCATGAGGTCCGACAATCTGTCCCATCCAGTTCTGTTGTTTCAGTCGGTGGGCCAAGTCACTGAGCAGCTGGTCGTCGCAAAACACGTAGGGAATCTTTCCCGGTCGTGTGCGACGCGTCGCGAAGGGATTACGCGTTATCGACTGTAGCTGGCTCATGGCGAATCGTTGACTTCGTCTTTCGTTGGCTCCGGCAGCTCTTGCTTGGAAACCTTGCCTAGCTGAAACGGTATTTCGAAGCAGCTCTGCTTGCCCTGTCGCAAGAACGCTCGCACCCGAACACACCAACGGATTTGAATGAGTTCACCGACATAAGACAGTGGGCTGTTGGGCAGTTCTGTCTGAAACCGGCGCCATTGGCGAAGATCTCCATTGGAATCGGAAGGCATGCGACGTTCGAAATAATGGACGCCCATGTCTTCATCGCCCTTACCCTCGGTATACCATACCACGGACGCTTCGACGGCTTGGATGTCTTCAGCATCAACCGCATCGATCTGATAGTCGCAGTCAATCTGGTCGCCCGGCTGAAAGATAGTGCGGTTTCCTTGGATCTGAATACTGATGAGAGGTTCCATCATGCCGCAGGTTGCTCCTGGGCCTTCCGATCGCCGATGGGCGGATAAACCACCAGCGGAAACACTCTCTCGAATTCGGGCCACTTCTCGACCGTTCCGCGCACAACCAGACGCCATTGCACCGCGTTATGGTCGGATTGGAATGAGTGCATCACATGCTCAGCAAACTGCATTTCGCATTCGTGCTCGTAAGGAATGCTGGGCATGATTTCGAAATCGTGATTGGCGAACACTAGCTGTTCGTGGACACGCCGTCGCTCGGTTCGCGTATCGGTGCCCTGCTGATAGGTGGCTTCTTCATAGCAAATGAGCGACAGCGTCAGCGACTTTACGGAAAGTCGTCCGGCCTGAGTCAGATAAACGCGATACTTTCTGCCGGGATACATCGGGTGGTCCGAAACTTCAAGGCTCGTTGGACCGACGGCGGTAGCAAGCAACAAGAGGTGAAACAGGAAGTACAGCGACGCAATTCCAACGGCGGCAAATGGAATGACAAGTGCCGTCAGATACCAGTCGGGGACGCCTTCCATGTGTTTGCGAATGGCCAGCACGATCAAGATCGACACCATCCCATTCCAAAACAGGCTGAAGACGCCAATCGCCAGCAACTTCCATCCAGGCGAAGGGGTAATCGGCAGTCGATATGAGAGCTTGATTCCCGGACTGTTGCGCAAGTTGACGTCTCGCGGGACGTTGGGAAACTCTCGCGGTGAAGGCAGCGAGTCAGTGAGCAGGTCGATGTCGGTGGCACGTTTGGCCAAGGCTCGCCGACGCTCGGCAGTCGTGCCAACCATCAGGATGGACCAGATAGTCCCGGCCGCCCCGATCAAGACCAACGACACCAGGACCAGACCCACCAGCCACAACCAACTCTCCCAGCTGCCCCAATCGTCGGTGGTCAGGGTTTCCGTGGTCAGCAGGGCCGTCAGCGATATCGAACCGAACAGAAACAGCGCAGCAAAAAAGAGCGCTTCGCCCGCGCTGCCCCAGAGCTTGGAGCCCGTGCGGCGATTGCCTCGTTTCTTTTCCCAGAGCCGAAAACGGCGAGCCAGTTTGCCAGCTTTCAAGAGACCCTATTTCTATAGCAGCGCTGCGGTATCAATATGGCCGGTCGCGACACTTGTCGAGACGTCCGACTCAGACCTCTGTTGGCCAATGGGCTACAATACGCCACGGCAAAGTACGCCTCTACAAACCTGTATTGTACCCCACGGGCCCTAGGCTCACGCAATGCCCATCAGTCGGGCAGTGGGGCGGCCGATGACCATAACAGTACTTTCGCGAGACTTCGAATATGCCACAAGACCGATTCCCGTTCCGCGGCCGCCTGCCGATCTGGGTCGTGCTGTGTTTGATCGTCAAGGCCACTTGCGGGCAGGCCAGTGATTGGCCACAGATTCTTGGACCGCACCGCAACGGGGTCATCGACAACGATCAGATTGGTGATTCATTACCAGCTCAAACGAAAGTCATTTGGCGACACAAGGTAGGACAAGGTTATGCCGGGCCGGCGGTCGTGGGTCGCCAAGTATTTGTTTTCCATCGCGTCGCCGATAGCGAGCGTTTGGAAGCACTCGATCGGGCTACGGGGAAGGTGAATTGGGCCGTCGATTTCCCGGCCGTCTACAGCGGTGGCTTCAATAGCGACAACGGGCCTCGCTGCATACCTCTTGTCCATCAAGGCAAAGTCATCCTCTTCGGTGCGGCTGGTGATGCACATGCGGTTGAAGCACGCTCCGGAAAGAAGCAATGGTCACGGCAGCTGTATGCCGACTACGATGCCAGCGACGGATACTTTGGAGCCGGGAGTACACCGATCGCAATTGGCGACCGACTGCTGTTTAACGTCGGTGGTCGCAACAACGCGGGCTTGGTGGCCTTGTCGATGGCCGATGGGCGGACTCTTTGGACGGCCACGGACGAGGCGGCCAGCTATTCCTCGCCAACTCGGTTGGGTCAGAGCAAGCTTGTCGCCTTCGTGACGCGCTACAACGTCGTGGGTGTCGATCCCGCCAACGGGGACGTGCGGTTTAGGTATCCCTTCGGCCAGCGTGGCCCAACGGTTAACGCCGCAACGCCGTTGAGTTTTGATAAGCAGCTTTTCTTGACAGCCAGCTACGGCATCGGCGCGGTCTTGCTGAAGCAGGACGAAACGAAGGTCGTGCCGCTGTGGAAGAACGATCGCTCATTGTCCAGTCAGTACAACACGCCGATTTACTATCAGCGGCATTTGTTTGGCATCCACGGCCGTGAAGATGTGCCTCCGAGTGAGTTGCGTTGTGTGGAGGCCGAGACGGGCCGTGTCGTGTGGTCGAAGCAAGACTTTGGCGTTGCCAACCTGAATCTGGCCGGCGATCGTCTCCTTGCTCTGACCAGTGAGGGCGAACTTGTGATGATCAAGGCCAGCCCTAAAGGTTACGAAGAGCTCGGCCGTTTGAAAGTGAGTCGCAACACGACTCGCGCCTTGCCGGCCTACAGTGACGGGTTCGTCTTTCTACGTGACAATCGTGGTGACGCGAGCGAACTGATTTGTGTCGATCTCAGGTAGTGTCGGCTTGATGTTTTCGCCGACTGACACATGGCGGACTGCTAGTTCCACTCACGTCCGCCCTTACGCGTGCCACAGACGGCCACGTCCAGGCCCAGCGTCTCGGCCATACAGGCTTTCGCCATGAGGGCCTTATCCGCCTCGGCCGCGCTATCCGCGTAGGCCACCTGAATATGGTTGCTCTTGTGTCGTGCCATCATTTGATCGCGACTGACACCGTAGGTGACAGCGTGCATGATCGGCCACTGGCTGGTAGTCGCATCCCAGCGTCTCTGTGTCTCTTCTTCCGGCAGCGACACGACCTCGGCGCGACCAAGATCCATTTTGAGGCGACCATTTTCGATGAAGATTCGCGACCACACAATTTCGCCCGGCCTTGAGACTCCTTTCAGAGTGCCACCGCCGCTGGGAAAGTACATCGCGGGTTGGCGTTCGCTGGACGCTCCTTTCCACCCACCCTGGAAGTGCGCCGGTGGCGCCGATCCGCTGATCAGGAAGACCCAGACGTAGTCATCGACGGTTCCGGTGGCGTCATAGTCGCCCCAACGCAGATCATGAAGCGTGTTCTCCGGTGGTTGCCCCATCGCGCGGTGAACACGGTGCGTCATCAGGCCATCCAGACCAGCGCACTCGTCGACTTCGTTGAAATGCGGCAATGGTTCACCGCGGTAAAGAACTCGGGATCCGCGGCGAGCCTTTACGGGAGGTCGCTCGCTGTTATTAAGTGTTCCTTCCACCAGGTCGCTGGCTGGCAGCAAGTCTTTGAGTCCTTGTTGGTATTGGATGCCGATCGTGTCACAACCGAAATCGTCGGCAATTCTCACAGCCGCAACATACATCTTGCATTGCAAACGAATTTGCTGATCCGTCAGCTCGCTTTCGTGCTTGCGACCTGTGCGAAAGGTCATGCCCCGTTTTTCCATCCACGCACGAACCGCATCGGCCTCCTTGTTGCCAACCTGCATCGTCTCATGATACAGAGCCGATTGACTCAGTCGCTCCTTAAAAACGCCCGTGGGGTTGAGCAGATGGTCGGGAATGACCGCGTTAAACATTCCCATGCAACCCTCGTCGAAGACGCCCATGATGGCCTTCTGCTGTTGCAACTGTTCCGCGAGCGTTTTACCAACCCGCCGTACGTTGGCGGGTATGCGAATTTGGGACAATTCAGTTACGTGATCAGTACGGTGTCGTACTTTGCCGGATCGAAGCCAACGGTTCAGTTTCTGTCGAAACGGACGGTCCTGAAAGTCTTCACTCCAAAGCGTCGAGTATTTCACGCCTGCCTTGGTCAGCGAACCGTTGAGGTTGAGCATGCCCACCAGTCCGGGCCACGTTCCAGACCAGTTTGCGACCGTTAAGATCGGCCCCTGGTGCGTCATGAGCCCATGCAGCAAATGGTGTGAGTATTGCCAGACGGCTTCGGCAACGATGAGCGGTGCATGCGGGTCGATGCCAGAAAAGACCTCCATGCCCTCGCGTTGTGAAGCAATGAAGCCGTGCTTGTCGGTCGATTTATAGCGGTGAGCGCGTCGCAGATGGAAGCCACTCTCGCCGACAGCTGATTCCAACAACTTCTCCATCTCCTTCTGAGCTGGCCAGCAAACCTGGTTGGCAGACAATCGTAAGTCGCCATTGGCGACCAAGAGAACATCCTTCTTTCCTGCTCGGGAGGGGCGTTTCAATTCTGGAAGTTGATAGGGCATCATTCACTCTCTCGGTTTGAAGTCGCTCCGTTTGTTTCCGCGCCGCGTTAGGAAGGTGCCATGATATCCGGCAAATCGTGTTTGGCAAAGCGGCGCCCGAATGGCTTGAGTTGGCAGCTTCAAGTTGCAGACGCTGCGTCCATGCGTCTTTTGCGATTCATCGAGGAGCGAATCGAGTATCCGAGCGTCGTGGGGCGTTAATCATTTGCTATGCGTCCGGTTAAGACAATGAGCTTGACGCAAGCATCCACCTGGTCTCTTGATGGCGAAATATCTGTTGGGTCGGGCTCGATTGGAGGACCGTCGATGACAGAACGATCGTCAGGCGAGCGAAAGTCATTGGCCTCTTACGCATCGCAAGACAGCGCGACTCGAGCCTTCTGTCTCTATTGTCACCATCATGTCGACCTTACCGTTAGCGAACCCTGGTACTGCACGCATTGTCGCCGACCGTACGTTCCCAACGCACCAGCGACATACCTCGCCGATCGACGCTTCGCGCCGTTTCGATTTTGGCTGCCGGGGTTCTGTCTGGCACTGGTGAGCGGAGTGACGAGCTACGGGATTGGATTGCAGACGGGCGAGTTAGGATTGGCACTTTTCTTTGCCGTGCCCGTTAGCTTTGGTGCGATCCTGGGGTTCAGTGTTCGGTGCCCGTTGTGGGTCGCAAGTGCCCTGATGCTTGCAGTGGTCGTTGGCGTGGTCTGCGCGCTGGTGACGGTCGACTTGTCCGGTTTTTTCTGTGGCCTGATGTTGATCTTCGTGTTTACGCTGCCGGCATTCTTGGGGATGGTTCTGGGGTGGCTGCTGCGCGTGTGGCTCAAGGGAACCGACTGGGAGCAGCGAGTCTTTTTGCCACTGGCGTTGCTTGTTCTGCTTCCTTACATCGGGCAGGCGATTGAGGTGTCATTGGCACCTGGTTTTGATGTCGCGACCGTCCGAACATCGCTCACGCTCGACGCGACTCCCGCGGATGTCTGGGATGCATTGATGTTTTACGAGGAGGTCGAAGCCGAACCGCCCTGGCTGTTAAGACTGGCGTTGCCACGACCGGTTGGCAGCTTCGGTGACAAAACGCGGGAAGGACAGTACGTTCGCTGTAAATACGATCGAGGCCATATCATTAAACGGATTCGCCAGGTCGACAAGCATCGCAAGTTGGGATTCGAGGTCGTTGAGCAGCAGCTTCATTTTGAAAAGGACATTCAGCTGTTAGATGGTGCGTTCACTATTCATCCATGCGGTGCTGGGAAGTCGACGATCGTACTGACGACACGTTATCAACGCAAGTTAACACCCCCTTGGCTTTGGCAGCCAATTGAAACAGAGGTCGTACGCACTTTGCATCTGCACGTACTGCAAGGAATGGCAGAAACCGTTCGCAAGTCCGGATAGGTTCTGAATCGACTTATGAGAGCCGAAAACGACAATTTGCAACACAAGTCGGATTCGCAGTTTGGGCTGCGATCTCTGATGGTTCTCGTGGCCTTTGTCGCCGCGTTGTTGGCATTTCTGCGTGCATTGAACGTGCCGGCGTCACAGTCATTGATTGGCTTGGCCGCAATTCTATTGACGATCGCGCCGACGATCCTGATCGTCGACCTAACTCGCCGCGTGAGATGACGCTTCTATCGTGACGACGACACCCTTGAAGGCCGGTGTCTTCGACGCTTCGTCAGCCGTTCTGGGAACTAGCGTATTGGCCTCGGGATAGTACATCAGTGCGTTGCCGGCGCGAATCTGATCGAATTGCCGCACCAGAATGTTACGGAGTTCGCCAATTTCGCTGCGCACTGTGACGCGTTGATCATGATGCAGCTGTAGCCGCCGCAAGTCGTCCGGATGGAGCAGAATGACATCGCGACGCGTCTGGCCTCGATAGAGATCCTCCTCCTCGTACACGACCGTGTTGAATTGACCCTCACTCCGCACGGTCATCAGTCGTAGTCCGTCCGCTCCACCGCGCAAGTCAGGTAGCGTGTGGAGATGTAGGCGGGCTTTGCCAGTCGCTGTCGGGAACGACGGCTCGTGAAATGTTCGTCCTTCAATTTGAAACTCTTGGCGAGTCTGGTCAATGTCGCTGATCCTTTGCCAGCCCGGCACGATCTGGCCGATCGCACCGCGAATCGTTTGAGTGCTCTGCATGGACGACCAATCAACGGGTGTCGACTTGCCAAGCACGCGCTGAGCCAGTTCGGCGATGATGTCGATTTCGGATCGCGGACCTGCATGTCGCCGAGGTCCCCCGTCGCTTAATCGCACGAAGTTGAACATCGACTCCTGCGTGGTTGCGTAGGGTTCCTCGTCACGAGCCAACACGGGCAAGATGATGGTTTCAGCGCCGAGGCCATGCGCGTGACCCGTATTGAGAGTCGTGTTGAGATAGACCATCAATCCCGTTCGTGCCAACGCTTCGGATGCGAAGACAGCGTCCGGGTTGGATCCATAAAGATTACCGCCGAGACAAAAACCGACTTTCATCCGCTGGGCATACGCAGCTTCCATGCAGGCGAGTGTGTCCATGCCGACGGTGGTCGGCAACTTGACGCCAAAGTGATCTTGCAGACCGGTGAAAATGGCCTCTTTCAGTTTAGGGGTTACACCCATCGAGCCGATTCCCTGGACATTGGAATGACCACGGATGGGCAACAGCCCGGCGTAAGGTCGACCTACCATGCCTCGCATCAATGCCAAGCTGGAGATGGCCTGCACATTGGCGACGCCGTGAGCATGATGGGTGATGCCCATCGTCCAGCAGAAGATCGCGCGTTTCGCCGCTGCATAACGCCGTGCGATGGTATCGATCTCGTCGGAATTTACACCAGACTTTTGATGGATCTCGTCCCAAGTCATCGCTGTCAGGTGTTTGATCCACTCATCGGCAGACTCACAGTGTTCGGCCAGAAACGCTTGATCGTGCGCGTCGAGTTCGACGATCCGCTTGGCAATTCCAGTGAGTAGCGCCAGGTCGCCACCGATATGAGGTTGGACATAATAGGTGGCAATTTTCGTTCCGAATAGCAGGCTGATCGGATCGCTAGGAATGCGAAAGTTGACGAGCCCTGTTTCGATGACCGGGTTGATCACGATGACTTCGCCACCACGACGTCGCACGTTCTTAAGCGACGTCATGAGACGAGGATGATTGCTCGCGGGATTGCCGCCTATCAGAAACACCAAGTCGGCCCGTTCGAGATCCTCGAGCACAACCGTTGCAGTACCTGTCCCGACACTGCTGGACAGTCCCACTCCACTGGCTTGGTGGCAGTAGTAACTGCAGTTGTTGACGTTGTTCGTGCCATACATGCGGGCAAACAACTGCAACATGAAACCCGCTTCATTCGAACTGCGCCCGCTGAAGTACCAGAACGTTTCGTCAGCGACAACCTCTCTCAGTCGATCAGCGATCAATTGATAGGCGTCGTCCCAGGTGATTGGCTCGTAGTAGTCCTCGCCTGCCTGATGCCGTACGGGTGTTGTCAGTCGACCACTTAATTCCAGTTGTCGGGGCGTGAACTGCTGAAGCTGAGGGAGTGAATAAGTGCTCCAGAAAGTGTCGGCGATTGCGCCTTGCATATCGGCAGCCGCCGCCTGCAATGACTTTTTACAGACCTCGGGAAATGTTCCACGCTCATTAACCATGCCGCCACGTTGGCCACCCATTCCTAGAGCGCAAGTCTTGCACGTGTTCTTGGAACGCATTGCGCGCCACAATGCGAGCAGACCTCCGACCTCACGTGCCTTGCTCAGCGTATAACGAATTGCTGGCAAACCCCCACCGGACGAAGGCTTTCTGTTGGCGACTTGACGAGTCATTTTTTGCATCGCCTATGATTCGTCATTCACGTTGACGAAGACCTTGAGGGCGTCCCTGTCTTCGACCAAGAGTCGTATCATTTCAGCGTAGTTATCCAAACCGTTGACTGGGTGAGTCAAGATGCGCTGGACTATGCCCGGATACATCACCTCGCCCAACGCGAGATCGCGGATCCCCGCTTCGAAGTGTTCTCGGTTGGCGTTGACAGATCCTAAGAGCAGTTTGTTGCCCAGTACGAATTCAATGTTCAGCTGATCCGCGGGAACCTCCGTCCTTTTATCCCCTCCCGTGACACTGTGCCAGACCAGCACTCCGTTGTGCCCCAGCACTTTCATGCTCTCAAAGGCAATCCAACTGCTCCCGGTTGCTTCAACGATCAGGTCGGCCTTGCCGACTTCTTTAGCGACCTGTTCAATCGACTTCTGATCGGTACTCACATAACGACCACCTAATCCTTCCACGATTTCCGCATTGAGTCGAGGCGGTGAGCGGCGAGCGAAGGTGAACACTTGCAAACCGCGGAGTCGCAAGATCAGTGTAGCCAGCAGCCCGATTTGACCGGCACCCATCACATAGGCTACCTGAGGCCGCCAAACCTTCATCCGACGCTGGACTTCAAAAGCTTGCTGGATTGCCTTTGCAGCACAACTGATGGGCTCCATCAAAACGTGAAGATGCTTTAATCCCGGTGGAACCTTGACGATGTAATGCTCGTCTTCGACAAAGTACTCGGTGAGAAACCCATGCAGAAGATTGATGCCTCGTTCATAGTACGTCTCTTCGCTCGTCATGTCATAAGTGCCGATCTGATCGTAGATCGAACCTCCTGGGCGTCGCACGGTAGCCGTTACGTAATCGCCCGGTTTGACCGAAGTGACGTGGGGACCAACCTCTTCAACCCGTCCGAATGCTTCGTGCCCCAGGATGAGGTATTCGGATCCCTCCGGTGCGTTGCCGTATAGCGCATCGTTGATTTCTCGGTCAGTGGCATCCACACCGACCTTGAGGACTCGGACCAGCACGCCCCGGCCGTTGCTGATTTGACTGAGTTCGGGTTTAGGAACATCCTCCAGATGCACACTGTTTTTCTGACCAGGAAAGACCGCCACCGCCTTCATTTTCGCGCCTTCGTCGAATCAGTTGCAGAAATGGACGTGCATCCTAGCGCGCACGCCATGCGTTCCAAATCGTAGACGGGCTTCCCCGCCGCGCCGAGAAGGACCGTTGTTTGATTATCCTAGCCGTCAGGCCGTTTGATTTCGAGAGCCTTGTGTGACCTGCACACAAGCTTGAGTCGTGTGGTGAACGGGGGCTATAATTTCAAGGACACATCATGTGAACTTCTGAAACGCCTGCGGCCGCATTCAGGCATCATCACGCGGCTGAACATGGAACGATCTAAACTGCGCCGGCAGATCGCTTGGGAGGCTGCCCGTCTGCTCTACGACCGACAGGAATCGGAATACTATCGGGCCAAGATGAAGGCCGCTCGCCAAATCTGTCGTGGCTGGGTGAAGCCGGCCGATTTGCCCGGCAACGCGGTGATTCGCGACCAGGTTCAGTTGCTTGCGCGTCTATTCGAAGGCGACCAACGGGATCAGGATTTGCGCGAAATGAGGCTTGAGGCACTTCGTGTCATGATCATTCTCGAACGTTTTCGACCGCGATTGATCGGCAGTGTCTTAACCGGACACGTTCGCCACGGCTCGGACATCGACATTCATGTGTTTTCCGACAGTGTCGAGGCTGTTGCGTTGGCGCTTGAGGACGAAGGCGTCGTGTTTGACGTGGAACGTAAGAAGGTTCGCAAACAGGGTGAGGAGCGCGTCTTTACACATCTCCACATCCAGGATCGTTTCCCAACTGAATTGACCGTCTATCCCTCCGGTAGAGCGCACTACGTGTTCAAGAGTTCCATTACCGGCAAGGCCATCGAGCGAGCGAGTGTGTCGGAACTGAAAGCGCTCATGACGAGCCAATATCCCGAGCTGGATGTTGACGAGGCGGTTGCAGAAGTGCGTGAGAAGGTTGATCGATTCCAGGTCTACGAATCGTTGCTGCTGCCGCTGGAATACGTCAAGCAGAGTCCGAAATACCATCCCGAGGGCGACGTCTTGTATCACAGCCTTCAAGTCTTCGACCTAGCGCGTGATGAATTGCCCTACGATGAGGAATTTCTACTTGCGGCTCTGCTGCACGACATCGGAAAGGGCATTGATCCCGTCGATCACGTTCAAGCCGGCCTCGAAGCGCTGGAAGGGTTCATCACGGAACGGACGACGTGGCTGATCAACCATCATATGCAAGCCCACGACATCCTCGATGGTTCGATCGGCGTGCGTGCGCATCGTCGCTTGCGAGAGTCTGAGAGCTATGAAGAACTCGTTCTGCTCGGTCGCTGTGACCAGATGGGGCGCCAGGTCGGTGTTCCGGCGTCGGAGGTTGACGAGGCGATGGACTACTTGCGTGATTTAGCGCGAATGTGTGGTTAGGGCGTCACTGGCCTAACTAGTTTTGGATCGTGCGTCAATCAACACATTCTGAATCGTTTCAACGATCTCGTGTGCAACGTGCGACTTCCGGCCCGCGAGTGTCTTCAGCACCTGCCCTTCCTGGTTCAGGATTTCGACGTTCGTTTCTGTCGCGTTCATGGCTTCGGGGGCATTCGAGACGATCAAATCACAGCTCTTTTCCTCGAGCTTGCGCAAGGCCCGGAAGCGGTGGTCTTCGGTCTCCAACGCAAAACCAACGAGCCACTGACCGTTCTTCTTCTCTGCTCCGAGTGTCGCGATGACGTCGGGTGTTTCGATCAAGTGCAATTGAAGCGGTCCGCCGGTCTTTGAGATCTTTTGTTCCTGCACCGTCACCGGCCGGTAGTCACACGGCGCCGCAACGCCGATCGCGCCGTCGCACGACGGAAACAGGCGTTGTGCTTCCTGCAGCATTTCCTCAGTGGAAACCACCGGTACCAATTTGATTCCGTCGGGATAGCTAATCTCGACGGGGCCACTGATCACAATCACTTCGTGGCCAACGTCATTGGCTGCTTCCGCCAGCGCGCACCCCATACGACCACTGGAGGCGTTGGTCAGGTATCGCACGGGATCGAGGTACTGTCGCGTGGGCCCGGATGTGATCAAGATTCTGGCCATTTTGCTGATCGGCTTCTGCTGCCGCCTCGCGCGTCCTGGAGTTTATTGCTCTGACGATGGCGCTTCCAATGCCGCCTTGATGGCTTGCAGAATTCGCTCTGGATCCGCCATCCGCCCCACACCAGAATCACGGCAGCTAAGCCAACCTTCTTCCGGATCAATCAGTTGCACCCCGTCGGCTCGCAGCTGCGTCACGTTTCTTTGCACGGCTGGATGCTCCCACATCTGCTTATTCATGGCCGGCGCGACCAGGACGGGTCCGGAGAAGCAGGTGTAGGTGGTCGACAGTAGGTCATCGCAGGATCCCAACGCCATCTTGGCCAACGTACCGGCCGTGGCCGGCGCGATACACAGCAGCTCAGCAGACTGAGCCAACTCGATGTGGGCACCCAAGGGGAAACGTGGATCAAACAGTCGCGAGGCGACCGGATTACCTGTCAGAGCGGCGAAGGTCGCCTCGCCAATGAACTCTTTGGCGCTCGCCGTTAGAATGACAGACACACTCGCGCCGGATTGTGCCAATTGGCTGACGATTGCCGCGGTCTTATACGCGGCAATGCCGCCACTGACGCCAATCAGAAGGCGCCGGCCTGTCATACGTCCGTCGGATCAAGATCCGGCAGTCCAGGTGATTCTTCGGACTCACCAGTGATCCGCACCTCGTCGGAAGCATCGAGATAGATCTTGTCCTGCAGGATTTCCTGCAACACGATCTCCATTTTGTTTTCGGTATCGGCCTCGACCAGCGGCCGGCTCCCAGCGCTCAGAGCGACCATTCGCTTCTGAATAAGGGTGGACAGCTTGAACCGCCCGCCGACTTTTCTGACGATGCTTTCCTCTTTCAGTTCTTCGAGCATGGACAACCCTCATTTAATCTAGCGATGAATCCAGCGAACTGCGTCGCTCTCAGGCATGAGACGCAAGTGCGTCACAAATCACGCGAACCGTTTCGTCCAGGGTCTGATTGACGATGTCGTAGGTATACATATCCTTGAATGACCATTCGTGCCGGGCAACTTCCATCCGCCGCTGAATGGTTTCCTCGGTCTCGGTGCCACGTCCGCGCAAACGTCGCTCCAGTTCTTCCAAGCTTGGTGGGCGAATAAAGATGGAGATGGCGTCAGGAAACCGCTTGATGACCGACTGCATACCCTGGACATCAATCTCTAAGAGTACCCATTTTCCTTGTTTCAGGCTAGTGGATACCGCTGCCGTCAGCGTTCCATACCAATATCCACGGCCAAAGACCTCAAAACACTCCAGGAATTCGCCGGCCTGCTTTCTTCGCTGAAATTCGGCGTCTTGCATGAAGTGATAGTCCACCCCGCTACTTTCGCCGGGTCGAGCCGGGCGGGTTGTCGCCGAAACGCTCATTTCGATCGGCAGCGAGCAATCCGTCAGCAACCGCTTCACGACAGTGGTTTTTCCAGCGCCTGAAGGTCCCGAGATGATGATGACTTTGCCGGTGGTCATTTGCCGCTCGCCCCGTGTTTTCCGTTTCCACCAGACCCGAGGCATCGCAACGCGGATTGCTGATGCTGCGGGCTTGGATGAGGGCAGCCGGAGTTTGGATCTCGTCTCTTGGCGCCTGGTCACTCGACGTTTTGAACCATTTCGCGCAGGCGTTCGATGTTTGTTTTGATCTGAACCACGTGTCTTGCGATCTCGGCGTCGTTAGCCTTCGAGCCGATCGTATTGACTTCACGGAACATCTCTTGGATCAAGAAGTCGAGCTTGCGGCCTGATGATTCGGCACTGGCCATGATCTCGTCAAATTGCTCGAGGTGACTTTGCAGCCGAACCGCTTCCTCGGAAATGTCTACGCGGTCCGAAAAAATCCCGACTTCTCGCACGATGTCCCCGGTCTCGGTTTGAACATCGTTGTCGGCCAACAGTCCTTTGATGCGTTCGGTCAAGCGAGTCTGATAGGCGGCGACCACCTGGGGAGCACGCGCCATGATGTGGGTGAGCTCCTCACTAATGCGTTTGCAATTCGCCCTCAAATCGCGTGCCATCGCACGACCCTCGTCGACTCGCATCTTTTCCAGATGGTCGATGGCATCACCGATCGTGACGGAGATCTTCTGCCACTCATCATCCAGGTCAGAACTACCGCGACGCGCCTCGTCCACAACGCCCGGCAGCAACAGAAGTTGGTCAAGGCTGACTTCCGTCGCCTTCAATTGGCTCGAGACTTTCGAAAGTTGCTCGTGATAGGCCAGCAGGACCTGAGAGTTGATGTGGTAGTCGTCCGCGTTGGATTCTTGATCAACATGCAGCGTCAACTGGATCGTGCCGCGGCGAATTCGATTCTTGATGAGAGTATCAATGCGTGGTTCCAACGCAGCATAGCCGTCGGGTAACCGGCAGGATAGCTTCAAGTGACGGCTGTTAACGGCGCGAATTTCGGCACGAACCATGAGGCCGTCAACCTCGCGATGTGCCTCACCGAACCCCGTCATGCT